>Ga0066859_10000469_pt1 | contig 12999 bp, 14 predicted proteins | sample ETNtaG_16_FD_65600 | JGI IMG/M metagenome (GOLD analysis project Ga0066859, IMG submission 65600) | Marine microbial and viral communities from oxygen minimum zone, Eastern Pacific Ocean - ETNP201406SV199 | ecosystem: Environmental > Aquatic > Marine > Oceanic | place: Pacific Ocean: Eastern... | reverse complement strand
AATAAAAATTATTTTTAATATATGATAAACTCAAACTTCAAAAAAGCAATTAAGATAATTCACAAATTATTAAGTGAAAAAAAGATTAAATGGGCTTTAATAGGAAGTACAAATATGCAATTACAAGGAATGGATGTTCAACCTCATGATTTAGATATTGTTGTACAATTAAAGGATTTAGACAAAATGCAAGAAATTTTTTCAGAATATAATGTTTCTGCTATCAAGGAAAAGAAATCTCTAACAAATAATCCATTTTGGGAAGTTAAGGTAGAAATTGATGGTGTTGAAGTTCAGATATTTGGAGAAAAATCTAATAGAGAGTATGTTAGTAAATTATTAGCGAATAAATTAACAAAGATTCAACTTAATGATATTAAAATTCCTTGTTTTACATTAGAAGCAGAAGCACAAACTTATGCAGAAATAAATCGTGAACACAAGGCTCATTTAATTCAAGAATTTTTAAATCATAAAAAACTCTAATAAAATTTACTTTTTTATTCAGAATTAGCTTCCATATCTAATATATCTACAAAATTAAAATTATTGCTTAGGGCTAATATTAAATCATCTTTATTTAAATGAATTTGAAATATTTCTTCCAATTTTCATATCCTTAATAAAAGAGATCATTAATGTAGAATTGCATTCATTTAGTGCATCTACTTCTTTCTTACCATCAATTGAAGTAATCCAATTCTCAAATAACTTTTTGCTGTTGTAAGGGTCTATTCTCATATTTTTTTATAATAAAAACTTTTTATAAGTCTTGTATTACAAAACCCTTTTCTATAATTCTTGGCTCGGTGGGGGCGCTTGTCCCAATTAGTATAATAACTTAACCATATAATTTTCTCCTAATTTGTACCCTAATTTTTTATAATATTCTCTTACTCCAACTCCTGAAATAACTGAAATTTTTTTATATTTCTTCGCAATTTTTTCAGCCTCATTCATTAACCATTTTCCCAAACCCTTATGTTGCAAAGCTAATTTATTTTTCTCTCCAATTTTTAGAGATCTTCCATAAACATGCAATTCCCTTATTATTGCATAATTCTTAACTAACCTTAATCTTAATAATCCAAATAAAATATCATCTTTATTGATAATTTCAAGAAAATATTCCTCACCATTACTTGCATTATACTTAGTTATCTTTAATTTCAATTTTGTATTAATTTTTTCTTTATCTCTTAGAGCAAAACCTATTTCCCTATATCTTATTTCTTTTAATTTAGTTTTCTTTTTTCTCAATTCTTCTTCAATATCTTTTCTTAGATCAATCTTTATTGTTCCTGCAACTAAATAATCGGGGGGGATTTCTCTCATTACTCTCATAACCCTGCAATATCTAGGAACTATTTTTAACATTTCAACTAAGATTTTTTCAGTTTGTTCTTTTGTATAAGGTTTATATCTTCCTTTCCAATATAATTTTTCTAGATCTGCTCCAGGGATTACCTGACACGGGTAAATTTTTAATTGATCTGGCCTAAATCTCTCATCATCAAAAATTTTCTTAAAGAGTTTTAAATCTTTCTTAGGATCTGTCCCCGGAAGTCCAGGCATGATATGATATGAAATCTTAAATCCAGCATCTCTTAACCTTTTAGTTGCATCAATAACATCCTTGACAGTATGACCTCTTTTATTTTTCTTATAAATTTCATCATCGATAATCTGAACACCTAATTCAACCCGGGTTGCACCAAATTCTAGAATTTTCTTTATATCACTATTAGAACATCTATCAGGTCTTGTTTCAATACATAATGCAACACATCTATGTTTTGCTTTTTCATTTAGTCTTTTTGCTTGTTCTAGTGTTTTAGATATTTTATTGTTCATTGCATCATAACATTTCTTTATAAATTCATACTGAAACTTCCTTGGATATTCTAAGAAAGTTCCACCCATTATTATTAATTCAATTTTATCTGTTGGGTGATTCATTACCTGAAATGCTCTTATTCTTGCCTTTACTTGTTTATAAGAATTATAATTAACAATTCTTGCACGCATTACAACAGGACTTTTAGGAGTATAACTTTGAGGGACATCCAAACTAGGACAATATAAGCAAGTTCCATGTTTACAACTTCTTGGAGGAAGCATTACTGCAACAGGGGTTATTCCTGAGATTGTTTTTGTTGGCTTCCTTATTTCATTTTTCTTAGGTTTTAACATATCTCTTTCAACATCAAAATACTTTTAAATTATCTGATAATCTCAAATCTATGAAAATAGGGATAATTGGAGGGAGTGGTCTAGAAAAAGGAGATATCTTACAAAATATTGAAGAATTAGAAATTAATACTCCATATGGAAAACCTAGTTCTAAAATAAAAAAAGGAATATTAAATGGCACAGAAATCTATATCTTATCAAGACATGGTATAAATCACGAGATTACTCCTACAAATGTTAATAACAAAGCAAATATCTATGCTTTAGCTCAATTGGGTTGTGAATATATAATAGCAACATCAGCTGTAGGAAGTTTAAAAGAAAGTATTAAACCAGGGGATTTTATTATCGCAAATCAATTTATAGATTTTACAAAACATAGAGATATAACTTTCTTTGATGATTTTAAAAAAGGAATTAAACATACTAGTCTGGCTGATCCTTTTTCTGAAAACCTAAGACAATACCTAATTGATTCTTGTGAAGAACTTAATTTGAAAAATCATAAAATTGGAACAATAATTACTATAGAAGGTCCAAGATTTTCAACAAGAGCTGAAAGTTTTATGTTCAAAAATTTTGCTCATGTAATAAATATGTCAACAGCTCCAGAAGCAATTTTAGCAAAAGAGGCAGAAGTTGAATATGCAGTTATTGCAATGTCAACGGATTATGATTGTTGGAAAAAAGCAGAGATTCCAGTAACATGGGAAGAAATTGAAAGAGTAATGAAACAAAATTCTGAAAATGTAAAAAAAGTATTAATAAAAGCAATTGAAAAAATCTCCGGACAAAAAATGGTTAATAGAGATGTAGAATTTATTAAGAATAAAATAAGAACAATACCTAATTTTCCAAAACATGGAATAATGTTTAGAGATATAACAACTTTATTTAAAGATAGTGAAGGAATGAAAAAAGTAATTGATATTTTCTATAATAGATATAAGGATAAAAAAATTGATGCTGTTTGTGGAATAGAATCTCGTGGTTTTATAATAGGCGGAATTTTAGCTGAGAAATTAAATTGTGGCTTTATTCCAATTAGAAAAAAAGGTAAATTGCCATCAGAAACAGTCTCTCAAGAGTATTCCTTAGAATATGGAACAGATACAGTGGAAATTCATAGAGATGCAATTAAGTTGAACCAAAAAGTTCTATTAATTGATGACTTGATTGCAACGGGGGGTACTGCAAAAGCTTCTTGTGAATTAATTGAAAAACTTGGAGGAGAAATTATTGAGTGTAGTTTTATAATTGATTTACCTGACTTAAAAGGAAAAGAGAAAATATCAAGATATCCGGTTTTTTCAATTGTGGGGTTTGAAGGAGAATAAATTTAAACCTAATTTATTTCTATATTTTATGAATCAAAAACAAGTCTGGAATAATATAGCAGAAGAATGGTATGAATTTAAGAATGAACCCTCAGAATTCATAATCGATTTTTTAAAAAAACAAAAAGGTAATGTGCTTGATTTAGGAGGAGGTGCTGGAAGATTCTTAATAAACATTAAAGGTGGCAAAATGTACTTAACTGATTTTTCTAAAGAAATGATTCAACTTGCTAAAAGACGTGCAAAAGAAAATAATATTACAGCTGAATTTGCAATAGCCTCTTCAGATAAACTTCCTTTTAAGGATAACTTTTTTGATGCTGCAATTTGTGCCTCGCATCTTCATTGTATTAAAGGAGATAAAAAAAGAGAGAAAGTAGTAAAAGAACTTTTTAGAGTATTAAAACCAAATTCATATGCAAAAATCACTGTATGGAATAAAAACACTAAAAGATTCAAAAATTCTCCAAAAGAACGTTATGTAAAATGGCGTGATAAAGGATCAAGATATTACTATCTATATGAACCAAAAGAAATTTACAAATTATTTGAAAGTATTGGATTTAAAATAAAAGAAAAATTTATCCCCGATAGAAATATTGCTTTTATTGTTAGAAAACCAAGATAATAATGCTTAAATATTACTTGTTTTAGATGAAATACTAATGAAAATAGATTATCTTAAAATATCTAAGATTTCTTCTTCCCAGTAATATTCATCATATCTAAAAAAGATTTCTTCTCAAAATTAGTTATTTTTTTATTAGTAATATCTATATTAACCTTTAATAATCCCATCATTGAAATAAAAACAGTTCCAATAAGAAACTCACTTCCTTTTGATTTTTGTAAAGAAAACATTATTTTTTGAGTCTTATTTTTTATGTTTTCTTTCTCCATTCTATAATTAATTAAATTCTCCATATCTTCAAAATTAAAGTCAGAATTATCTGAAATTTTCTCAGGAATCTTTTTATCAAATATTTCAACAGGGACTAATTTAATCCCGTCTTCTAATTGAAAGCTAAACATTTTCTCCTTAGAAGGGACATAAAAATCCAAATGCGATTTATCTCCTTTTTCAGTTTTATCTAAGATAAAAAAACCAGAACACAAATATGCCTCCTTATTCTCCCTTATAAATTCTTTAAATTTCTCAGAATTATGTAATTTTTCTAGGTAAAATTTAAAATTCATAAAAAAGAATAAAAGATATAGTATTTAAGATTTTGCCTATTTTTTTTTACTATATTAAAAATTCCTTGTATCTTACAGCCACGATTGTTTTATTCACTTATCATAAACATTCATCTGAACAGAACTTTGATCTTCAAAACATCCAAACGGCCAAACCATAGTCCCCTCACTATCTAAATTTATGCTTGGTCCTAAACACACCTTAACTAAATATGTTCCTGAAAGAGGAATATTTATTTCACCTGTAAAAAGAGTCTTATCCTCAACACCATTTGTCTCTGGATGGAAAATTTCTGTGTTTAAGGTAACAAGCCTAGTAATTCCCAAAATCCTAACAAATGCCCTATCGCCATCTTTAAAACTAACTAAATCTCCTGAACCATCAACAGCATAATATGTTAAACTAGTTACAGGATTATCTGTATAAATAATCTGTGAACCAGCAGTTAAGACTATTTTATCAGAAGATTCTGAAAAATATTTTACTTGAGGGGTAGTATCTTGAGGCTTTGGAGGTTCAGGTGCTTCTTCAACAACAGGCTCTACTACAGGCTCCTCTGCTTTAATATTAAATTTAGTTAAGAATATTGCAACAATTATAACTGCAATAATTATTATCACCTTTTTATCTTGTTCCATATTTATAATTTACTATCAATTTCTTTTTTAAGTCTTTCTATAAATTTATCTGGTTTAACTTTAAATTCAATCTTCCCTTTTCTATCTCTTATTGCAATTGTTTTTGATTTTTCTTCCTTATCACCAACTGTAATCATGTAATTTACTTTTTCTAATTGTGAATCTCTAACTTTTTTTGACATTGATTCAGAACTATTATCTAATTCTACCCTAATTCCACTAGTTTCTAATTTTTCTTTAATCTTTCTTGAATAATTAGCATTTCTATCATTCATTGAAATAACCTTGACTTGAATTGGAGCAAGCCATGTTGGAAATCTACCTTTATAATGCTCAACTAAAATCCCGATAAATCTTTCTAAACTGCCATAAACAACTCTATGCAACATTATTGGCCTCTTTCTTTTATTATCTTTATCAATATACTCAAGATTAAATCTTTCAGGCATTAAAAAATCAAGCTGGACAGTTGAAACTTGCCAAGTTCTCCCTAGAGAATCTTTAATATGAAAATCTATTTTTGGTCCATAAAAAACTCCGTCCCCTTTATTAATTTCATATTTAATTTTCTTCTTCCTTAAAATATTTTTAAGTGCTTTTTCGGCTTTGTCCCAAATTTTATCACTACCAATTCTTTCTTTAGGTCTTGTAGAGAGTTCAACATGGTCAAAATTTAGACCAAGTTTTTTATATGTAAAATTAATTATATCAATTATCTTATCTATTTCATCTTCAACTTGTTTTTCAGTGCAGAATATATGAGCATCATCCTGGGTAAATTGAATTACTCTAAATAACCCTCCTAAAACTCCTGAAAGTTCTTGTCTATGAACAACTCCAAGTTCCCCGACTCTTAAAGGCAAATCCTTGTAACTTTTTGGTTTATTTTTATAAACCAATATCCCTCCGGGACAATTCATTGGCTTTACAGCAAATTGTCTTTTTTCATATTCTGTCAAAAAAATATTCTCCTTATATTTTTCCCAATGTCCTGAAATCTGCCATAATTTCTTATCTAAGATCTGAGGTGTTGAAATCTCTTGATATCCCGAATTTCTATGGATTTCCCTCCAAAAATCAATTAATTTATTTCTTATTATTAGACCGTTATTATGCCAAAAGACCATTCCAGGTGCAGTTTCATTAAAACTATACAAATCCATTTGTTGACCCAGAATCCTATGGTCATTTTCCTTAAGTTTTGAAGTATCTAATCTTGATTTAGAAATTTCTCTTAAAAGATTCTTATTGTCTATTTTTTCTTCTTTTTTCCCTTCAACTTTTATCTCCCTACTTAATTCACTCAATGGATGTCCTTTAACTTTCAACTCAAATTCCTTGTAATATCCAAAAGGGGCTTTTGTTACATTGAAACTTTTTTTAAGTTCTAATTCTACTTTTTCTAAAACTTCAATTGCAAGTTCTGGACTAGCCAAATTAGATGATAAATGGGCATAAGGATAAAGAACTATTTTTTTAGCACTAACTTGTTTTGCAATATCTTTTATATTCTCAATAAGTTTTTTTGTAACTTCCTTAGTATTAGTGTCTGTATTTTCAACAGCAATTAATACAGTTAAAGCATCCTTGATATTTTCACCTTTTTTTTCTTTTTCAGAGAGTTCACTTATTTTTTTTAATGCTTTTTTTAATGGTTTAAATTTGATATAATCCGTATGTAGTGTTATTATTCTCATAAACTACAAAAATCAAGGGATTTTATAAAACTAATGTTTATCCAAAAATTTATCAACTTTATTCTTCGCTTTCTCTCTTTCTCTTTGATGTTTCTTTAGAAAGATGTTTATTTTGTCTATTAGAATTTGCTTTAATTCTGAAGTTAACATCCTTCCAGACTTATAATCATCATAGATTTTTTGTAATTTTTTATCATCTGGCTCAAAAAACATCTTTAAATATTGAAATGAAACATCAATCTCAGGATTCCCTCCTTTTTTTCTATGCTCTTCAATTGTTGGCTGTCCTCCCGAAAATGCATATTTTTTTATTTTTCTTTCAATTTCTTTTGAAGAATCACTAAGTGCAATATAAGAATTGGATTCTGATGCAGACATTTTCCCACCACCGAGTCCTGGAGAAAATAGATGATATGTAGAACTTAATTGAGTAAATTTTGGATTTTTTATTCTTTTAGAAATATCTCTAGCCAATCTTAGATGCGGATCTTGATCAACCCCAACAGGAACAATAACTGGAATTTGCCCTTCAAATTCGGGTAATTGAGAATGCAACATATCTGATGCCTGAAGTAATGCAGATAACATCTTTCCAGGACTAATTTCTCCATAAACTGCTTTAAATTCATTAAAAGTTGAATGTCTCGACAAGATATTTTGCAATCTATAATATGCATTGGATTTCTTTGGATTTTCTGACCTATTACTCTGAAAATAAATTTCGCAATTTTTTGGTTTTAATCCCAAGGCAATATAATTTGTTATATATTCATTTATTGCTATTCTCTTACTTTCTTCTAAACTCTGTCCTCTTGCATTATAAGCTTCAATATCTGCAACTGCAATATAAATCTTAGCACCTAATCTCTGATAAAAAACAAACTGTTTTGCAAGAATCATATGCCCAATATGAAATTTGCCTGTCGGCATAAGCCCCGTCATCATAACAAAAGGTTTTTTGTTTTTAATTGTCTCAAGAATTCTTTGAATATCTCTATGTGCAAAGATTATTTTTCTTCTAAATAATAAATCTTCATTAAAGATCTTAGGAAGTTCTTTTAATTGCAAAATCCCAAATTCCTTAATCAATTTATCATAGTTAATATTTCCTATTACCTCCCATGGAGTTACTTTACTTTCTTTTTTCATATCTAAATGAAGAATAATCTATTTTTAAACTTTACAGAAAATTGTCAAAATATTTATAAACGATAATTTATTATCTCTAATATAAAATGAGGAATATAATAATTTCATTAATCTTTGTAATGTTAATTAGTTCTTTTACATCTGCAGAGATAATATTTAGTCAAACAGATGAAATCTACAATTTTGGAGATACTCTTTCTACTTCTGCAACAATAAAAGCAACAGAAGATGTAGAAGATATTTTTAATACTTATTTAGTTTGTGAGGGAATTGAAAAGGAAGTTGTTCCAAAACAATATATTGAATTACAAACAACAGAAGAAGAGATAGTAGACATCAGATTAAAATTAATAGAGCATATTATAGGAAGTCAAAAAGGAGAATGTAAAATAAAGGCTGTTTTTGGTAATGAAAATGTTCTTAGCAATTCTTTTATTATTTCTAGTTTAATAAATATAAATCTAAGTATAAACAAGGTAGATGTTAAACCAGAAGAAACAATCACAATAGAAGGGGTTGCAATAAAAGAAAATGGAAAAGCACTTGAAGGGTTTGTTGAATTAAATATCTCAGAAAAGAATATCCAAATAAAAGAAACAGTAACTGAAGGGAGATTTCTAGTGGAATTTCAATTTCCAAAAAATACTCCGGCAGGACAATACTTAATAGGATTAGATATTTATGAAAAAGATAAAGATGGGAATTTGATAAACAATGGTTTTGTAAATAAAAATATAGCTATTATCCAAGTCCCAACAAATTTAGAAGTTGTTTTTGAAAATCAAGAAGTAGAGCCTGGAACAAATTTGAAAATTAAAGGAGTTCTTCATGATCAAACTGGTGAAAAGATAGATTCAGAGACTAATATAATAATTAAGAACAAATACGATGAGATAGTAAGACAAACTGAAAAATCAACAGATGAATTTTTAGAATTTCCAATTGAATACAATAATCCTCCAGAAGAATGGAATATAATTATAAGTTCAAATGAAATAAGTAATGAAGCAAGTTTTAAGATAAAGGAAAAGGAAGATGCAAGAATTGAAATAATTAATAAAACAGTTATAATTACAAATATTGGGAATGTTCTTTATAATAAGACAATTTTAGTAAAAATAGAAAATAATAGTATTGATATAGAAACAAATTTAGAAGTAGATGAAATACAAAAATACCTTTTAAGTGCTCCTGATGGAGAATACCAGGTAGAAATTATGGCTAATGGGGAAAGTCAAATATCTAAAAATGTGATTCTTACTGGGAAAGTAATAGATGTAAAAGAAATCTCAAAAGGGGTAATAACTTTAGTAAGATACCCTCTTATCTGGATATTTATAATTGTTGTTCTTGGATTTATAACTTTTATGATATTGAGAAAAGGATATAAAAGAAGTTTTTTTGGATATGTGAGATCTAAAAAAGAAGGAAAAACAGAGGATATGCCAACTATAACAAAAAAAGATTCTATAACCAATCCAAAAAATAAAGCAGAACTTTCCTTGTCCTTAAAAGGAGATAAACAAAATGTGGATATTATTTCACTTAAACTAAAAAATTTCAAAGATATTAAATTTAAAGAAGAGAGTATAAATGGAACATTTCAAAAAATAGTTAATCTAGCAGAAGAAAAAGATTCATTTATATATGAGAACCATGACAATCTATTCTTCATATTAACTCCAATGATTACAAAAACATTCAAAAATGAAAGAACTGCAATAGATATTGCGCAAAAAATTGCAGATATCTTGGAGAATCATAATAGATTATTCAAGCAGAAAATAGAATTTGGAATTTCATTAAACTATGGAGAGATAATTGCAAAAAAACAGGGAAATATTCTAAGTTTTATGAGTATGGGAACCTTAATTACAAATGCGAAAAAAATTGCATCAATTTCTGAAGGGGAAGTTCTTCTTAGTAAGAAGATGAAAGAAAAGACAATGTCAGATATAAGAACAGAGAGAAAAGAAATAAATGGAACAGAGGTTTATCTAATAAAAGAGATAAGAAACAGGGATGATAATAAAAAATTCATAAGTGATTTTATTCACAGACTAGAAGGGAAAAAGAAATAATCAATTATACAACTCTAAATAACTATTAACAATTGCTCTTTTAATTTCTGGGTGCTTCTTTTCTAGACTATTAATAAAAGAACTTATCTTATCTTGTTTAATTTTTTCTTGATTGAATCTTAATTTTCTAAGTTTTGCATATAGCTTTATTTCTTCATCTAAAAACAAATAAAGGGGTTTTATTATCTTTTTATTTGCAGGAGATAGTTCCTTTAATTGAGAAGTCTTACCTTGAATTAGGATATGAGTAATTTTATCTGATTCAGAATCAATTGTTGAAGAAATTGCTTTTTTATCTATCTTTTCTCTGGTTGGAAGTTTTATAATCTTAATCATTGCTTTTTTTGAAAACATTTTAAGAATATCATATAATACAACTCCTCTAAAATCGATTTTATCTTCATAGCCAATAATTTCCTCTCTCTTAATCATCTTAAATTTCCTAATTGTATAAAGAGCTTTTTTCTGGAAATATCTAATAAAACAATTTCTACAAAGTTTTCTTTTATTTGTAAATTCATATACGGGATTTATCTTGCATTGTTTACACATTTTTACAATTTATACTTTTCAAACTTTTTCCTATCATTTAAGCTACCTTTTTTTGAATAAGCAATAATTAATTCATTAATCTTTTCTTTAAATTTTTTGTTATGTTTATCTAAGATAACAGCACTAGGACCAATAAACTCAGGGGTAATTAAATCATGTTTCTTGCCAATAAATTCAATTATCTCATTTTCTTTTTGATTTCTCCCTAAAACAACCCAGATATTATTAATTATAAAATGTCTTCCAACTCCAATCAAATTTATTGTATCTTCATTTAAATCTTTTTTTAATAAAGTATTAAATCTTTTTATTAATTCTTTTTCACATAATAAGCAACCTCCTGCGGGAGAAGGATAAGTTATATTAAATTTTTTAGCTAATTCAATTTGTTTTTTTCTATTTCGCCCATGAATATCATAAAGTTTTCTTCTATTAACCAATCCTTTTTTTTCTGCTTCGGTTTCTAAAAGAAGTTTTGCAGAAAGAGGCCTTAATAATCTTCCTTTTAATTTAGATTCTTCTTCAATTATATCCATTGCTTTTTTCATTTGTGACATTGGTCTTTCACCTAATACCTCTCCTGTAACAATTAAATCTATTTTATTTTTGTCTGAAAATTCTCTTGCTTTTTTAAACATAAAAATCCTGCAATCAATACAAGGATTTATTCCAGCTCCTATCCCATATCCGGGTTTTTTAATAATTTTCAAATATTCTTGTAAAAGTTTTCCTTTTGTACAGTCAATTATCTTTAAATTAGCCCCATGAGTTTGAGAAAAACTAAATGAACAATTTTCATCACAACATCCCGTACCAACAGGTAACTTAAAGAATAAAGACAATGCTTCAAAACCTTGTTCTTGCATTATTTTTAAAGCAAGCCTACTATCTAATCCTCCAGAAAGCATTACAATACATTTTTTCTTCATAGAAATAAGATTAAAGTTGAGTATAAAAATTATCTGTATAATAATCTAATAACATCCTTTACCGCAACCAGAAGAATAACATCCTCTTCTTCTCATTTTTTCATCTTCATCCATTGATTGAGAAGAATTATAATCAGGTTCTCTAATCTCATATCCAGTGTTATTGTTAAATTGATATTCCATTATAAAAAAATCAAAAATCTTTTATTTATAAAGATTTCGCTATTTTTAGAAAGATTATTTCTTTTTCTTAGAGATTTCTTCTTTAACAATTGTTTTAACATCGCTTTTAGAAAATTTCTCTTTTCTTAAATTTGGCATATAAAATCTCAATCCAATTCCAATACCCAAGATAATAATTCCTAAAATAAAGCTTATTAAGAATATATTATATGATTTATTAAGAAAGATAATTAGAAAATCTGAGATATATTTATAATCTATAAGGGATAATAATTTTTCTATTTTTATTAAGGGTAATGATGAGATAATCAATAAACTTCCTATAAGCGTTAATAGATTATACTTCTGCTCAACTAAAAAGAAAATTGCAATGATTAAGATAATTGATAACAATAAGGATAAATAAAATTTACTTTTCCAATACTCCTTTGCTTTTTCAGAAACTAAAAAATAAGGTACTTCTGATTTATAAAAACAATCCCAGAAATCACACTCATAGTCCTGATAATAAATATCATCTGCAAAATCACTAATTCCTTTTTCAATAACTGCATCACTCCCTTGATCTACAATACTACAAGGAATCTCAAAAACATATCCTGACTCGCTAAAAACATATTCTGAATTATCCTGGCAATATAATTCCATAAGAAGAAACTGTTCATCAACAATAACAGAAGATATACCAAATTCTTTTTCAGCAACATCCTTTATGACAGGAGTAAATTCTGATTGAAGAGTTTCATAATTTAAAGACATAGAAAGAGCTAAAAAAATATTTCCTGCTAGAAGCGATAATAATAAGATAATACTTGCAATAAATAAAAAACTTCCTTTAAAAAAACCCATGAAATACAAAAAGAAATAGTGTTTATAAAATCTAGTAATTTACATCTTTTCTAGAACTTCAATTCTTTTATTTAAGGGAGGATGGGTACTTCCCCAACCTCTAAAAGGATTTGAAAAGAATAATGGTGCAACAGCCTTATTAACCTTTTTCTCTTCTGGAAAATGATCTATTTGAATTTTCCTTAAAGCTTTT
>Ga0066859_10000453_pt1 | contig 13221 bp, 9 predicted proteins | sample ETNtaG_16_FD_65600 | JGI IMG/M metagenome (GOLD analysis project Ga0066859, IMG submission 65600) | Marine microbial and viral communities from oxygen minimum zone, Eastern Pacific Ocean - ETNP201406SV199 | ecosystem: Environmental > Aquatic > Marine > Oceanic | place: Pacific Ocean: Eastern... | reverse complement strand
TTCCATATATCCTTTTTTGGAGATATAGTAGCCCCCTTCACCGAGCCCGGTTTCCAGGGTACCTCTTATTTCTATTTTCTCTGGAGCCCCAAAGATAAGTCCATATTCGGAGAATTCCTTTTTCAGGATGGCAATTCCCTTATTCATTATTGTTACTACTTGACCTCCCTGTGCCAATCTCCTTTCCAGATATCCCTTCTCAACTAGTTCAATCAGATATCTCGATGCCGATTGTTGACTTACATGCAGTTGCTTTGACAAACTTATGGAGGAGATGTGCACCGGATGTCTTGTTCCACCTAGGAGTGCCAAAAATTTGAGTGTAGAAAGCAGGACTGGCTTCAGTCTTCATCCTCCTTCATAATATCCTGGAGTTGGTCTTTTTGTTCATCACTCATATTTTCCATGGCTTTCCGTGATTGGTCGACCAAATCACCCATTATTACGCTATAAATCAGAGGAACAATGGTATTGCTCTCAACCTTTGCTTCATAGTCCACTTTGGCTGCATCTCTCTGGGTTCTAAGTTGGTCGGCTGTCATTTCACCTTGCCCCAATCCTTGGCAAGCCTTGTCCGTTACGAAGTATTTCTCGCCATTGTAACCTAGAGGATAGGCCTGACAATTAAGTGGCATATCATGATATACCTGACAGTTCTTATTTTTCGAATCATACATTGGGCACCCCGTTTCACCTTCTTTTGTCTCTAAAACCAGTTGAGGGAATCCTTGAGACATATCCATTCCAATGTTTGGTGCGATACTGCTCAGAGTTCCGTTTTTCCTCCATCTGCTAAGATCATCAAAGTATACCGGGACGCCATTAACTTTGGAGCAATACTGCCCACATCTAACGCAATTGTAGACAAATTTAGGTGCATTCTTGTTTTTTTCCTCAGCCATTAGAACTACCAGTTTTTGAGTAACAGAATGAATGTGGTTAATAACAATGTTCCTCTAATTATGTTGTTCAACCCAATCCTATTGGTAATGAGTTCTTTCTATCCTACGCGTAGGACATGAACTCTTTTATTTACCCCCGGCAATGACGGCGAGGTGTGAATGCTTATGAAATCAAGCAAGATATTAACGCTAGCAGTGGCTTTTGCCATATTGGCCTCAGTAATGACGCCTCTATTTGGTATGGGCCCAGTCGCTAATGCAGCGGCAGACGATCCTGTTGAAGTTAAGATAGGATTTTTGAATCCAATAACAGGTCCGATTGCAGTCTATGCCGAAGCTTTTACAGATGCGGCACAGTTAGCTGTCGATGACTTGAATGCAGGTAGCACGGACTATACTTTCACGTTGGTCGAAGCAGATTCCGGTTGTGACGGAACAACGGCGGCATCTGGAGCACAGTCTCTACTTGATGCCGGAGTTGTTGGTATCGCAGGGGCGGCATGTTCAGGTGCAACTCTTGGGGCTATGGCTGTCGCTTCGGCGGGTGGTACACCTATGGTTTCCTACGCCTCGACTTCACCAGCCTTATCTGTTGCAGACGATGATGGTTACTTGTTCCGTGTGGTTCCAAGCGATGCCCAGCAGGGTATGGCAATGGCCTCTATGGCAGCAGTCCATGGATGGCAGAACCCTGGAATAATGTATATGACCAATGACTACGGAGCCGGTCTGGCTGACGTTGTCAAGGGAGCATATGCTCTTGGCGGAGTAGATATGTGTGTGGACATAGCATATGATGATGATACAACCGACTTTTCGTCGCAAGTTGCAGCACTTGCTGCAGGAGAGTGTGACAGTCTAATCATGGTCACATATGCCACAGATGGTGCAGCGATTCTGGAAGAGATGGCTATTCAGGGCGTAGAGGGGGCACCTTCCCCAGTATGTTCTTCAGGCTGTCCATTCCCAGTAATGGGAGCTGACGGTATTGCTGACATGGGTTTCCTCGCGGCGTTCACAGATGCAAGTGCAGCAGCTACGGTGATTGCAACTAAGCCTTCACCAGGTTCGGATAGTGCCGAAAAGGCCGCATTTGATGCGGCTTGGGAAGCAGAGTCACGTAATGCCAGTGCAATCTACATCCACGAGACCTATGATGCCGTAACCATGATTGGTATGGCTGCGATGTTGGATACTGACGGTGACCTGAGAGATGATCTTGCAACTGTTGGTAATGGATATCTAGGTACGAGTGGAGTGCACACATTTGATGCTGTTGGAGATGTTGGCGGTTCTGGTTATTCTATCTGTCAATTCAATCCAGTGATAGTTGATGGTCAGCCATCAATAGCTCTGGCATGTAATGGATTCTGGCACATTGAGCAGGGCCTATCATTCCCAGGTGCAGCACCTATCAACATAGGTGTCTTGAGTCCAATCACAGGACCAATTGCAGTTTATGCACCGGGATTCACTATTGCAGCTAATGTCGCAATAGGATACATGAACACAATCCAACCACTTAACTTCCAGTTCTCTGTTACAATAGCAGATTCAGGTTGTGACGGAACAACGGCAGCAACTGGAGCTCAGACTCTGATTGATGCTGGAGTTGTTGGTATTGCAGGAGCGGCATGTTCAGGAGCAACTCTTGGAGCTATTGAGGTCGCCAAGGCAGCAGGAGTACCAATGGTATCCTACGCCTCTACCTCCCCAGCTATAACCAACTACGATGATGATGGTTACCTTTTCAGAGTCGTACCAAGTGATGCTCAGCAGGGACAGGCACTTGCAGATACTTACGAGGCATCTGGCTACACAAGTCCAGCACTTATTTCAATGACCAACGATTATGGAGCAGGATTTGCAGATGCATTCAAGGCTAACCATGATGGAGACCTTTGTGCAGAAGCAACATACGCCGACGGCACTACGGATTTCACATCACAGGTAGCAGCAGTTGCTGATAACGGCTGTGACTCAGTGGTCATGATCACTTATGCATCAGATGGAGCAACCATAGTCGAAGAGATCGCAACACAGGGACTTGACGTTGCAATCTTCGGTGGCGATGGAATTGCAGATGTTAGTTTTGGTGATGCATTCACTGACATCAGTGCAATAAGCGGAATCACCGCAACCAAGCCCGCATCAGGTGCAGATTCATCTTTGTCTATGCTATTTGATGCAATCTATGCAGGAGCATCTGCGGCAGCAGGCTATTCGGGTGGAATTTACACCAGAGAAACCTTTGATGCCGTTGCAATCATTGGACTTGCTCAAGCGACTGCTTACAGGACACCGGTTGATGATGGTGTAAAGGAAATGCTCGGATTGACCGTAGCTGGACCAGACGCACCACAACTAGGCGCTAGTGGAGTCCACATATTTGACGAGAATGGAGACGTAGCCGGTTCCGGATTTGACATATGTACCTTTGGCGTTGATGATGCAGGCAATGCAACATTGGATTGTCACAGTTCATGGGGCCGAGATGCTGGCCTTACTGATGGTGGTATAGCGACGAAGCCAGTTCGAGGATGTACGGATAGTACAGCTAATAATTTCAATGCTGATGCAACCGAAGATGATGCTTCTTGTACCTACGATGTTGAACCAGAACCAGTTCCAGGATGTATGGACAGTACAGCCAATAACTACAATGCCGATGCAACCGAAGACGATGGTTCTTGTACCTTCGATGAGGAAGAGGATGAGGTACCTGGCTTCGGTCTATTGTCAGCCATTGCTGCGCTTGGTGTAGCACTAATTCTCCGCAGAAGACTCTAAGTCAATCTGTCTGAGAAAGAACTCATAAGCAAAAAGGGGCGGCCGTCATTGAGCCGGCCGCCCTAGTTTGGGGTTGACCAGTTATAGGAGCCCCTGCTGGTACACTATCGTTCAGAGGTAGTTTTGAGTAGAGCGGCATTAACTAGAGATAGCTGGGATTCCATCCCTGTAGGATTGAAATTTGCTTTTCTTGCATTTTTTGATGCCTCTCTTGGGCTTCGTTATGAATCAGGCATATTTTCGCTGTTAATTCATGGTGATCCACTTTGGATTCTTCAATTCTTTGAGTATGTCATCTCCAGTATGTATATTCTTTACTGGTTGTTAAACAACTTACAAGGCTGGTTCAGAGCAATTGCTTTCGTTTCGTCTCCGATATTTATTTTACTTATTTTTGCATTCTGTCTGGAACAATTATTTGTTGGACAGGAGAGCACCGCATCGCCCACATTTAATCTGGCATCCACACTTTTTAGTGGTTTTTATTGGGGAGCAGCATATTTGGCCATAGCTGCGGGTCTGACTTTGACATACAAGGTTCAGCGTTTTGGTAATTTTGCACAGGCTGAAATCATGTTGTTCGGAGCCTATGTGGGCTTTACTATGATGTGGAGTCCCTTCTTCTACACATTAGTAAATGACAGGAAGGTTCTGAATATAGATGTCTCCAAAGACGAGGTTTTGACTTGGGATCTTCTATTCTGGGCATGTGTAACGGGATTTGTTTTGACAGGTCTTCTGGGCGTTTTAATCGATCGTCTGATCTATAGCCGATTTCGGAAGAATCATGCTATTCCCCAAACAATGATGATCGCATCTTTGGGTATTGCTATGATTCTTCGTGGGATTTTATACATTAGATATGGGGCAAGTCAACACTTGTTTGTTCCAGACATAGATTGGCGTTTGTCCACATCCAGACATGAATTTCCAGGGGACAAATGGTGGTGGCCCAGTATTTTGAGTCAGACGGCTAGGTTCCGTTTTGGTGAGAGAACGGTTGAAAAAAGTCATGATGATATGGATAAGACAGCTTGCATAGAGGAAGGCAAACTAGATAATTTTTCATCCAGCTGGGATATCGAGTCTGAAATATGTAATGTTACTGAGTATTTGCCTTTTTATGAGATTCAAGATTCAACATATTACTTACAATACACAAAAGCTGCACTGATTATTGGAGTTTTTGCGTCTGTAGTTTTGTTACTAATTGTGCTCAATATGACCCGTCTGGGTCGTCAGATGCGCGCAGTAGCAGACAATCCTGATCTTGCAGCTTCTTCTGGAATTAATGTCGAACGCGTGCATATGACCTGTGCATTCCTATCAGCAGGAATATCTGGCTTCGGTGGTGTACTATTTGGAATGTATGTGCGTGTAAATCCCGAGGTAGGTCTTAGCATACTTCTACCAGCATTTTCGGTTATTGTACTTGGTACTCTCGGTTCTGTAAGAGGAGTTTTGATCGCAGCAATTATTGTTGGTTTGGTCCGCTCTATTTCCGAACCTATATTGATTGGTACGGGCAGTGTGTTGGATCGTCCATCTTATGCAGCTTTTGGAGAGGCAATGCCCTACATGTTCTTGATAGCTGTATTGATGATTATGCCAAAGGGTCTTGGAGACGCATTGGAGAACTGGCAGATTGAACGGGCACGAAATAGGCAAGGTTCGATTTTCAGTCTTGGGAATGTCTCTCTCTTCATATTGCTAATAATATGTATATGGAAATCCACTTTAGTGTTTGGACTAATTTTATGGAGCATACTAATTTTCTGGTTCTACCTTTTGAGTCACATTAAGGTTGGATATTCGAATACGATACCAATCCTACCTGAATTACCATATGTAGGTGATCAATTTCGTAGATTTAGTTCGTCACAGAAATTGTCAATCTTCGTAGCAGCTTTATTTCAGATCACGGTTGTTAGTATACTTGATGGTCTTACGTCTGGCACAGGTACAGCTTATCTTCTTGTCGATTATGTATTCTTCTTGTTAAGTATAGTGGGTATAATTACGCTGTATTCATCAATTGCTTCACTTATTCCCGAACTCAACAAAATCATCACTCCCGCAAGGGCATTGTCCTTGGAAGAGAAGGAAGGAAAATATAGCCAACGGATGCAATTCTTAGTTTCAGGATTCCTAGTGACTTTTGTTTCATATGGGGCCGATTATCTGGTTAGAGGTAGTGGAACTATTTATTACCTCATAGATGTAATATTTTTGCTTTTAGAAATATTCGGCCTTGTTCTAGTGGTAATCACGTTATTTTTGTCAAGATCTAAATTAAGGAGTTTCTTTGACTCATTCGGTACAAAAGTTAAGGCTCTTCCTGAAGTTCAGAAGTGGGCCATGATAATTGGGTGCATTGTATTCACAGCTTTTGTTTATTTCCTCGACACTGTTACCTCAGGTTCTGGAATAATTTATTACATAATCGATTTAGTGTATCTGGTATTCCTTCTTCTGGGAGTTACCTCTACGATCATTACAGTTATTAACTCGAAAGCAGAGATAGATCATCGGCTTAATCTAGTATTCGTTTTGATAGGAGTATTATTACTGTACTTTGAGGATATGATAGAACCGGGTTTGGTGAGAGATACTGAGTCTAAAATGTATGTGAAAGAGATTGCTTATCTCTTTCTGATATTGAGTTTTAATGATGTACGTCGTCTCATATTCAGTATTCCGTCCCGTGTACTGGATGGAATTGACCAGAATGAATCCTTCAGAAATCTCAAAGAAGGCGTTTTAACGAACGTAAATCCATATGTCTTTCTTTTTGGTATTATATTGCTTCTTTACGTTCCTTTTGGTCAGATCAAGATGCTTGGTTTTTTCTTCATTTTATATTCGATCAATCCGTTTACTGATTTTGTTTCAGAGAAGGCTGGACGTTTGCAAAGTAATCTCTGGAATGCAATAATGCCACCTTCCAAGGCACAATATGGACGTTCTAGTGAACGTGGTTCATGGGTTACATTTGCTTTTTTCCTAGTGCTACTGATATACGTTGCTTGGTGGTTGCCGAGCGTAACTAATTTTACAAAATCGATGCAGCTATCAAGAATAATTGTTTTGGTTTGTGCCTTTTCGATTCTGGCCTTCTCTTTGAACCTACATACTGGTATAACGGGAATGACAAATTTTGGAGTCATTTTCTTTGCTGGAATTGGAGCTATAACTATGGGTATTCTGACGGTCCCAGAATATAGACCTGGAGGTCAGGGATGGTCACCTATCTTTGGAATTTTCAACGGCGACTTTACCTCAGGAATCCTTGCAGCTGTTATTGTTTCTGGTCTTGCAGGTTGGCTTCTTGCTTATCCAACAGCACGTCTCCGTATGGATTATTTTGCAATTGTGACGATCTCTTTAGGTGAGATTGTAAGAATTTCTATGAGGGCCGAACCACTTCTTAGAGCTGGTACAGGAACGACTGCAATAGGAATCCAAATGTATGACTTACCGCTGGAACACTGGTGGGTATCAACAATGGATGATTCTGTTGGTGAGTGGTTCAATTTGGGGCAGGCAGCACCTTACACAGTATTGCTTGCTGCAATAGCCCTGCTATCGTTTTTCTTGGTCTGGACTCTAGCCGAAATGATGTTAGCTTCTCCCTGGGGAAGGATTCTGCGCGCTATAAGAGAGGATGAAGAGGTTACCATGCATCATGGTCACAACGTTTTCAAGCATAAAGCCATGAGCTTGGCAGTAGGCGGTGCCATTGCAGGTTTTGGTGGAGGAATCTGGGCTTGGCTAAATATGAGTGTATTGGACGATTTTATCAGCCCCGTCAAATCTACATTCCTTATCTGGGCCGCTTTTATTGTCGGTGGACGGGCCAATAATAGAGGGATGGTTATAGGCGCATTTATCATAGTCTTGACAGAATTTGTATTCAATCTGATGGTTGTTGCTAGAGGAGATATAGACAGTCAATTTCATGATAGTGTTGTAGGAATCGATGAATTCTTCGCTTGGCTTATTTTGGAGGTGATTGGGAGCGTGAACAGTGATATATCCATAACTGAGATATTTGGAACTCTTGATCCTGATAAATTACAGATGAATCTGGTTTATCTTAAATTGGTAATGATTGGACTTGTGATTTTGGTCAGTTTAATGCTTTCCGAGAAAGGATTGTTGCCCGAGGTTCCCAAAAGACCGGAAAACCCTGGCTCGCATCCTTTTTCTCATGATAATGCCGAGAAAGTTGATTTCAAAGGGAGGGAAAAATAGTGTCTTCGGTCCTCAAAGTTACTGATTTGACCAAGGATTTTGGAGGTTTACGTGCAATTGACAATGTATCTTTTGAGGTTGGTAAAGGGGAGTTTGTTGGATTGATAGGCCCTAATGGTTGCGGAAAAACAACTACTTTCAATTGTATTTCAGGTCTTCTCGAACCCAGTAAAGGAGAAGTTGAGGTATTTGAGCAAAATGCCACAGTTCTAAGACCTGATGAGATTCAGAAGTTGGGTTTGACGCGTACGTTCCAGCATACCCGCCTCTGGAGACAAATGACGACCATTGAAAACCTATTGATACCACCTAGGAATCAGTTTGGAGACAATCCTTTCTATGGAATTCTCTCACATTTCTTTAAAGATGAGGAGAATGCAAGAGTTGCCAGGGCCTACGATACACTTGCTGAATTGGAGATTACCCATATGGCCCATAATCTTACCAGTGAGTTGTCTGGAGGTCAGAGTAAGCTTGTTGATATCGGAAGGGCACTTATGGGCGAACCTGAACTTTTGCTTCTTGATGAACCCGTTGCAGGTGTGGCAGGACCATTAGCTGAAAAGATATTCAATAATCTACGTGAAATTGTCTCGAAGGAAGGGATTTCGATATTCGTTATAGAACACAATATGGATTTCATTCTCAGAAGAGGAGTTGACCGTATAATCGTAATGGATCAGGGAAAGGTGTTGATGCAAGGAACACCTGATGAAGTTAAAGATAGTAAAGAAGTGATCGAGGCCTATCTGGGAGCCGCAACATGACCCATGTCCTGGATGTATCCGGACTTGAGGGGGGATATGATAAGGTTCAGATCATGAATGGTGTGGATCTCTATGTTGATGAGGGTGAGTTTGTGACGGTAATAGGTCCGAATGGCTGTGGAAAATCAACATTCATTAAGCTTATCTTCGGTATTGCTACATATTACAAGGGTAGTGTAAAACACAAAGGGCAAGAAGTTTCGGGATGGCGTACAGATTCTCTAGTAAATCGTGGAATAGCCTACGTTCCTCAGGTTGACAATGTTTTTCCAAGCCTATCAGTTAGAGAAAATCTGGAGATGGGTGGAATCAGCCTTCCCACCCCACTTCTTGAATCTCGTATAGATAGGGCTCTGGATATGTTCGAGGATCTGAGGCCTAGAATGAATGATGTGGCAGCTTCTTTGTCTGGAGGTCAAAGACAGATGTTAGCAATTAGCCGGGCTCTAATCAATGATCCCGATTTCCTTCTGCTTGATGAGCCCACCGCAGCTCTTAGTCCCCTTTACCAGCAACAGATAATAGAGCGGATTGATGCACTTAGAACGAAAGGGATAACGGTTCTGATTGTTGAGCAGAACGCCAGATTATCATTATCTCGTTCCGATAGAGGGTATATCTTTTCTAATGGGAAAGTTGTCCATACAGCACCAGCCAGTGAAATACTGGTTGATCCTCAAATCAATGAATATTTCTTGGGTACTAAGAAAGACTAAGAGCTGCAATTATGGAACAACCTAGTGGCAGAAAATTGGCGATCACCAATCTGATGATGTTGTCGGTTGCCATGTTCTGGGGAGTTGCCTGGCCTGTGGGCCGTATTCTGGCAGTTGATTTAGTTGATTATCCTTTTTCTGTGATGTTTCTGAGGTATGGTTTTGCCCTTCCAGTTCTATTTGTATGGATGTGGTATAGGGAGGGAAACACAATACCTAAACAAGAGGATTGGAAACCATTATTCCTGATGGCTTTCACTTCTGTTTTTCTATACCAGATAGGGTATATGTTTGGAATGCAGAGAACAGCTGCATCTGATGCATCACTGGTCATCGGTTTCAATCCCGTTTTTGTCGCTATACTCTCTATCTGGCTTCTTTCACACCGTATGAATTCAGGAGGAATAATAGGTATTTGCCTTAGTTTTACGGGGATTCTTCTAATATTCTTGGCTTCACCTAACGTTCAAATTCCATTTGGGGAGCGGATTACGGGTAATAGTCTGATAATGTTTGGTGCATTTACTTATGCAATCTACGTCGTCTCTATGAGGCGCTATGTTCTTGAAAGAGGAGAGGATCAACTTAGTTCATTATCTCTGATTGCTTGGGTATCCTTGATTGGCTGTATTTTCTTTATACCTTTTGTTATTAATGAAGCACCTTGGGACCGAGTTTGGATTAATGAGGAATGGTTGCTGATAGCCTATCTGGGTGTACTTTCTACAGCCGTTGCTTATGTTTTCTTTGCGATTGGCGTTGATGTGATAGGGGCGAATCGGGCTTCCAGTTTTGTCAATGTAGTTCCTGTTTTTGGGATTCTGTCCAGTTGGTTCCTATTGGATGAAGAATTGGGTTTGATCCAATTAGTCAGTTTTGGTCTGATTTATTTTGGAGTCAGGATGGTCAATGCCCAACCTCCAGAGGGTATGAAAAACCCTAAATAAGCCATTATTTCCTCAAGCGTAATGTTTGAATTTCTGGAAGGTTGGCACCCTGTAGAGCAGGCCTTGGCTGCCGGTCTCTTTACTTGGGGTATGACTGCCGCTGGTGCAGGTCTAGTATTCTTTTTTAAGGAAGTCAATAGAAAAATTCTTGACGGAATGCTGGGATTTGCCGCAGGCGTAATGATTGCAGCTAGTTTCTGGTCTTTGTTAGCACCTGCTATTGAGCATTCTGAGCAAAGCAATCCTTTCCTTGGTGGAATTGTTCCAGTCTTATTTGGTTTTCTTCTAGGAGGGGTTTGTATGAGATTGGTTGATAAATTCTTGCCCCATCTTCATCCTGGTGCACCTCCTGAAGAAACTGAAGGTATCAAAACTACATGGCACAGAAGCATGCTCCTTATCTCAGCTATAACCCTTCACAACATACCAGAAGGTCTAGCGGTGGGAGTAGCATTCGGTGCCGCAGCTTCTGGGGATGGCATTGGTGCTGCAATCGCCTTGGCCATAGGCATAGGGATGCAAAATTTCCCTGAAGGAGCAGCAGTCTCCCTTCCACTTAGGAGGGAAGGCCTTTCTCGGAAAGAAAGCTTCTGGTGGGGACAATTGTCAGCTCTGGTAGAGCCCATCGCCGCAGTATTAGGTGCAGCTGTAGTTGTCTACATGGATCCGCTTTTGCCTTATGCTCTTGCGTTCGCAGCTGGAGCAATGATCTTCGTTGTTGTGGAGGAATTGGTACCGGAAGCCCATAGGGGTGGTAATGGAGACATTGCAACAATGGGCGTAATGGTGGGTTTTTCAGTTATGATGGTTCTTGATGTTGGTATGGGGTAACTGAATCTCAGTGTCCTGCACCATGTTTCTCAAAATATTTCTGGTGATATTCTTCAGCTAACCAAAAATCCCTTGCTTCTGTGATTTCAGTGATGATTTTTTTGTCACCTAAAATATTCCGTTTGTATTCTAATGATTTTTTTGCAATCTCTTTTTGGACTTTAGTAAAGTAAAATATTACTGAACGGTATTGTGTTCCTACATCTAGGCCTTGCCGATTAAGCGTGGTCGGATCATGTTTTTCCCAGAAAACATTCAGTAATGTATCATACGAAACAAGATCTGAATCATAGTCAATTAACACAACTTCAGCATGCTCAGTTGTATTACTACAAACTTGTTCATAGGTTGGATTATCGGTTTTTCCGCCACTATATCCTGAAACGACTCCATTCACTCCTTTAACTTTAGAAAAATTGTATTCAACTCCCCAAAAACAGCCTGCTCCAAACATTGCCTTAGCCATTATTTTATGTTAGAATCAACCCAGTTTCTGAAAAGATTCATTCCCTCCTGTAGATCATCTTTCCCAATTCCAGAGAATGCCATTCGGATATAGAAATCAGTTTCTCCTTCCAAAGGTCTACCAAAGTGGTGTCTACAGCAGAAGCTTACTCCCGTTTCATTCAGAGTTGCCTTCCTGAATTCCTCAACGTCATGGAATCCCATTCTCTGCATCAGTCCAGTCACTTTTGGAAATACGTAGAATCCAGCTTCGGGCATGTGAGCCTCCACACCATCAATCCCATTCAATATCTTTACTAGAATATCGCGCCTGCCTCGTAATTCGTCAATAATTGCTTGTGTCTCTTCTTTGGGCGCGTTTAGGCCTGCTACACCAGCATGTTGAATGAAATGCGTGGTACATGATTCCATATTGACATTAAGTCTAGTGATTTGTTCTATCACCTTTTCTGGACCGATTGCCCCGCCAAGTCTCCAGCCGGTCATTGCAAATTTCTTAGAGAATGTGTACATGGTCAATGTTCTATCATACATTCCTGGTAAATTTGCTATGGATTGTGGAGTACCTTCGTAAAGAGTATCAAAATATGCGTCGTCGGATATCAGAAACATGTCATTTTCAACAACTAGATTGGCTAGACGTTGCATTTCCTCATCAGGAGAAGATGCTCCTGTCGGATTGTTGTAATTGTTGTAGAAGATATGATTTGCACCTTTCCTGATTCCTTCCTCTATAGCGTCGAAATCAAGTCTTAATCCATCTGGGCTATCAACGTATCCATAAGGATGAGCGATTCCACCGTAAAATTCAATTTGGGATTCATAGATGGGATAGCCTGGATTTGGATACAATACGACATCTCCTTTCTCCATCATTGACGCAATGTATTTTCCGATACTTGGTTTCCCACCGGGTTGTATCGAGACGTTATCGATTCCATAGTTCAATCCCCTTGCATCTCCAACATCCTTTCCTAAGGCTTCTCTTAGTTCGGGTATTCCTGGGGAGGGACAGTAACCTGTTTTTCCGGCTTTGATGGCCTCTTTGACGGCAGAGACGATGGTAGCTGGTGTTGGAAGATTAATATCACCCAAGTGAAATGGAAAGATTTTCTTGCCAGTTGCAGCCAGAGTTGCCGCTTCGGCTGAAACCGCAAAGGCCGTTTCACTTCCCAATAAATCCATCCTTTTGGCCACACCCATTGTCTTTTTGCATGCGGATGCCAGATATTATTGTTTTTTGCGCAATCTTTATACTTAAGCATTAATCCGCAGGGTAATGACTAGTGAGTGGAGAAACCAGTTGAACGCCTGGCTTCAAGAGCATATGTTGGCAGTTAGCACGGTTGGTACTATACTAAGTTCATTTATGGTATTCATTGGAATAATGGGCCGATGGTATGAGGATTCCTCATTGTCTCCAACAACTATCCTGGATTTTATGGGAGCATACGACATCTGGGTTCTGATCTTTGGATTGATAATCCTTGCCTTCTCGGCTTATTATCTTTGGCTAACTAGGCATTACATGAATCGTTTTGAGGAGATA
>Ga0066859_10000443_pt1 | contig 13365 bp, 11 predicted proteins | sample ETNtaG_16_FD_65600 | JGI IMG/M metagenome (GOLD analysis project Ga0066859, IMG submission 65600) | Marine microbial and viral communities from oxygen minimum zone, Eastern Pacific Ocean - ETNP201406SV199 | ecosystem: Environmental > Aquatic > Marine > Oceanic | place: Pacific Ocean: Eastern... | reverse complement strand
TTCTTTGTGTGCACAAAACACAACTAGTACAAAAATTGCTTTAGGGATTTGTGATACCCTCCAAACATTTCCATCTTTTGTTTATTTAATTCCTGTTATGATGCTTTTTGGTATAACTGATACATCAGTGTTAATAGCTGTGATCATTTATGCAACTATTCCTGCAACCCGTTACACTATTGAAGGACTTCGTAGTGTTCCGCCAGCTTTACACGATGCAGGTTCGATGTCAGGTGTAACGCGCTTACAAAGATTGCTTCAGATTGAATTTCCTTTAGCATTTCCTCATATAATGCTTGGAATTAACCAAACAGTTGTCTTTGCATTATTTATGGTAATCATTGGAGCTTTCATTGGAACGGAAGATTTGGGACAATATATTTTAAAAGCTTTATCAGATTTAAAAGGAGGCGGTAAAGGACTAATTCTTGGCCTCTGCGTTGCATTTATTGGTTTAGCTGTTGATAATTTGATTCGTACTTGGGCTGAAAAACGAAAAAAATTATTAGGATTAGAAGAATATTAAATTAGTGAACAGATTTATTGTTTCTATTGATCAAGGAACTACTTCAAGTAGAGCAATTTTATTTAATTTATCAGGGGTACCTGTGTATTCTTCACAATTAGAATTTACTCAATATTTTCCTAAGGATGGATGGGTAGAACACAATCCGGAAGAAATTTGGAGCACAACTAAAAAAGTTCTTTGGAATGTAATTGGCAAAAGTAAAAAATTAAAAGGAAAGATTCTTACTATTGGAATTACTAATCAAAGAGAAACTACCATTTTATGGGATAAAATAACTGGAAAACCAGTTTATAATGCAATTGTTTGGCAAGATAGAAGATCAACAAATTATTGCAATAAATTAATTAAACAAAAAAAAGAAACATTAATTTATAATAAAACTGGATTGTTAATTGATGCATATTTTTCAGCAACAAAAATAAAATGGATTATCGATAATGTACCCAAAGCAAAAATCTTAATTAATAAGAAACAATTACTTTTTGGAACAGTAGATAGTTTTCTTTTATGGAGATTAACAGGTGGAGTGGATCATCTTACTGATGCAACAAACGCAAGCAGGACTATGCTTTTTAATATTTCTACCAATAAATGGGATGATCAAATATTAAAAATTCTTAAAATCCCAAAACATATTTTACCAACAGTTAAAGATTGTTCAGATGATTACGGCCATACGGATCCAAAAATTACAGGGAAATCTTATCCAATTACAGGCGTTGTTGGAGACCAGCAATCAGCAAGCATCGGTCAATGTTGCTTTGAAAATGGTTCATTAAAAAGCACGTATGGTACAGGAGCATTTGTATTATTAAATACAGGAAGTAGAAAAATTTTTTCTAAAAATAGATTACTGACTACTATTGGATATAGAATAAATGGCAAGACAACTTATGCTTTAGAAGGTTCGATATTTATTGCAGGAGCGGGCGTTCAATGGTTACGAGATAAGATTAAATTTATAAAAAAAGCCTCAGAGACTGAAAAAATATTAAAATCTTTAAAAGAAAATCATGGTGTGTATTTAGTTCCTGCTTTTACAGGTTTAGGAGCTCCTTATTGGAATGCAAAATCTAGAGGAGTTTTATGTGGTCTAACAAGAGATACAGGTCCAAAGGAGATTATAAGAGCAACCATTGAGTCTGTTGCTTATCAAACTTATGATTTATTTGAAGCAATGAAAAATGATGGATTAAGACCAAAAGTAGTTAGGGTGGATGGTGGAATGGTAAAAAATAATTGGTTTTCTCAATTTTTATCTAATATTGTAAATATTAAAGTTTATAGACCAAAAGTTGATGAAACTACCGCTCTAGGAGCGGCTTTTATGGCAGGTTTAAAAATAGGTGTTTATAAATCTTTAAAAGATATTTCAAAAAATTGGAAAGTAGATAAAAAATTTTTTCCTAAAATAAAAAATACCCAAAGAAAAAAACTTTTAAACGGATGGTCTAAAGCAATAAAAAAAGCTTTACTAAACTAGATACAATCATAAATTGTAATTTAAAAATATTTCACATGAAAATTTCATAATTATTTCCTTTTAGGTATACATTTGTCAATTTTTTAGCTTTAATCCTTTAACTTAAATCTTAAATTAACAAAGAGGGAATAATGCTAAAAATATTAAAAACAATTACTAGTGTTGTTTCAGCTTTACTTCTTTTAGCAATTTCATCAGTAAGTTTTGCAGGTGAAAAAGAAGCTAAAAAATGGGTTAATGATGAGTTTCAACCTTCAACGCTTTCAAAAGCAGACCAAATGAAGGAAATGAAATGGTTTATCAATGCTGCTAAACCGTTTCAAGGAATGGAGATAAACGTTTTATCTGAAACCATTCCTACTCATGAATACGAATCCAAAGTATTAACTAAGGCTTTTGAGGAAATCACTGGTATCAAAGTGAACCATCAATTACTTGGTGAAGGAGAAGTAGTTCAAGCTGTACAAACACAAATGCAGACAGGTAGAAACTTATATGATGCTTATATCAATGACTCAGATTTGATTGGCACTCATTCAAGACTACAGTTAGCAGTTAACTTAACTGACTGGATGGCAGGAGAGGGTAAAGATGTAACTTTGCCAACTCTTGATGTTGATGATTTTATTGGTAAATCATTTACAACTGGTCCAGATGGTAAACTGTATCAATTACCAGACCAACAATTTGCAAACCTTTATTGGTTTAGAAAAGATTGGTTTGATAAACCTGATCTAAAGAAAAAATTCAAAGCTAAATATGGTTATGAGTTGGGTGTACCAGTTAATTGGTCGGCTTATGAAGATATTGCGGATTTTTTCACTAATGATGTTAAAGAGATCGACGGAGTAAGAGTTTATGGTCACATGGACTATGGGAAAAGAGCTCCAGATCTAGGTTGGAGAATGACTGATGCTTGGCTATCAATGGCTGGAGCTGGAAGTGTTGGAAAACCGAATGGTGTTCCAGTTGACGAATGGGGTATAAGAATGGAAAAAGGTACTTGTAATCCTGTTGGCGCTTCAGTTACAAGAGGTGGCGCAGCAAACGGTCCTGCAGCTGTTTATGCAATTAGAAAATGGGATGAGTGGTTAAGAAAATACGCTCCTCCAGGTGCAGCGAGCATGGACTTCTATCAGTCACTGCCAGCTTTATCATCAGGAAACGTTGCTCAGCAAATTTTCTGGTATACAGCATTTACTGCATCGATGGTTGCTCCAAAAAGCTCTGGAAACCAAACTGTAGATGATAATGGAACTCCTTTATGGAGAATGGGTCCATCACCAAAAGGTCCTTATTGGGACGAAGGGATGAAACTTGGATATCAAGATGCTGGATCGTGGACAATGTTTAAATCTACTCCAGTTGACAGAAGAAAAGCAGCTTGGTTATTTGCTCAATTCACTGTTGCTAAAACAACATCTTTGAAGAAAAGTCATGTTGGTTTAACAATAATTCGTGATAGTGATATCAACCATAAATCTTTCACTAAACGAGCTCCAAAATTAGGAGGACTTGTAGAATTTTATAGATCTCCTAACAGAGTTTTGTGGTCACCAACTGGAATTAACGTTCCTGACTATCCAAAACTAGCTCAAATTTGGTGGCAACAAATTGGAGATGTTAACTCTGGTGCTTTTACACCTCAACAAGCTATGGATCGTCTTGCAGGAGAGATGGATCTAGTTATGTCACGTATGGAAGCTGCTGATAAAGCGGCTAAAGTATATGGTGGCTGTGGACCAAGACTTAACGCAGAGAAGGACGCTTCTTACTGGTTAGATCAACCTGGTTCGCCAAAAGCTAAAAGAGATGAAAAACCACAAGGTAAGACTGTTGCTTATGAAGACGCTTGGAAATAATAAGCAGTAAAATTATCTAACATTTATTTAAAAAAAAGGGGGCAATTACGCCCCCTTTTTTGACATTCAAAAAAAAAGGATTTTATGAGTTTAGAATTAAAGAATGTTAAAAAAAAGATTGGAACAGAAACTCATATTTATTCTACGGACCTCAAATTTGAAAAAAATACCATTAACATTTTGTTAGGCTCCACACTTTCTGGAAAAACAACATTGATGCAAATAATGGCTGGTTTAGACAAACCTACTTCTGGTGAAATATGGTTTAACGAAAAAAACGTAACAGGTGTTTCAGTGCAAAAGCGAAATGTATCAATGGTTTATCAACAATTTATTAATTATCCAAATTTTACTGTTTTTGAAAATATTGCGTCACCATTGAAAATTGTGAGTATTAGTTCTAATGAAATCAAAAATAGAGTTGGAAAGGTAGCTGAACTATTAAAACTTACCGATATGTTTAACAAAAAACCCCATGAGCTTTCGGGAGGTCAAAAACAGCGAACAGCACTTGCAAGAGCTTTAGTTAAAGATTCTGGATTAATTTTATTGGATGAACCTTTGGCAAACCTCGATTTTAAATTAAGAGAAGAATTAAGAGAAGAATTACCAAGATTATTTGAAAATCGGGATTGCATAGTGGTTTATGCTACGACTGAACCGATGGATGCTCTATTAATTGGAGGCAACACCGCAACTCTTCACGAAGGAAAAATTATCCAGTATGGAAAAACAGTTGATGTCTACAACAAACCTAAGAATGTTATTTCTGCAAAAGTTTTTAATGATCCGCCTATAAATACAACAAAGGTTATTAAAAAAGATAAAACTTTCTCTATCGAAAATAATTCCATAAGTTGGCAATGCCAATCTAATTTAGGTGCTCTTGCAGATGGCCACTATACAATTGGGATTCGTCCACACAGTATAACTCCTTACAAACAAACAGAAAATTCAGTGCAAATTAAGGGAAAAGTTTTAATTGCAGAGTTAAGCGGGTCTGAAAGCATCATTCATTTTCAGAGCGGCAATATAAAATGGGTATCCTTATCTACAGGAATTCATCCTTTAAAAGTAGGTGCTGAAGCAGAACTTCACATGGATGTTAACCAATTTTTGTATTTTGATAAAAATAATAAACTAATTAACCATGTCTAAAATTTCTCTAAATAATTTAAGTCATAGTTATCTTGATCAGCAAAATAATGATCAGGATTGGGCATTGAGAGATATAGATTTAGAATGGTCTAATGGTGGAGCCTACGCGTTATTAGGACCTTCAGGTTGCGGGAAGACAACTTTACTAAATATTATTTCAGGTTTATTAAGACCTACCAAGGGTGAAGTTTTTTTTGACGAAAAAAAAATAACTCATCTTTCTCCGGTAGAAAGAAATATTGCTCAAATTTTTCAGTTCCCAGTAATTTATGACACGATGACAGTATTTGATAATTTGGCTTTTCCTTTAAGAAATAGGGGATTTAGTGAAGATAAAATTAAAGCAAGAGTTAAGGAAATAGCTGAAATGCTTGATCTCAGTCAGACTCTCTATAATCGCGCCTCAGGACTTACTGCAGATGGCAAACAAAAAATTTCTTTGGGCAGAGGATTAGTAAGATCTGACGTTAATGTCATCATGTTTGATGAACCTTTAACAGTTATAGATCCGCATCTAAAATGGATCCTAAAATCTAAATTAAAGGAACTTCATCAAGAAATAAATAGAACAATGATCTATGTTACCCATGATCAAACAGAAGCTCTAACCTTTGCAGATCAAGTTGTAGTGATGCATGAAGGTCAATTAGTTCAGAAAGGTACTCCAGTAGAATTATTTGAAAAACCAAAACATACATTCGTAGGACATTTTATAGGATCTCCAGGAATGAATATTTTGTCTTGTGAACTGATAAATGGAAAAGCAAACTTTAGTGGAGCAGCAATTGAAATAGAAAATAAACCTATTTCACATAAAACTTATTCTAAAACTCAGATTGGAATAAGACCTGAATTTGTTAGTTTTTCCAATACAGGAATAGCGGTTAAAGTTTTAAAGGTTAATGACGCAGGTAGACATAAAATTATTGATATTGAATGTGATGGTGGAAAATTAAAAATGATATCAAGTGTAGCAACAACAATACCCAGTGGTACAGCTTATGTAAAATTTAACTCAAAATATACATATGTATATGGGGATGACTGGATTGTGGGAAAATAAAAAATGAGAAAAACTGTAAATCAAAAAGCTTGGTTTTTTGTATTACCGGTATTTGTTTTGGTAGCTTTTAATGCCGCTATTCCTTTAATGACAGTCATTAATTATTCTTTTCAAGAAACATTTGGCGATAACGTATTTTTTTGGGAAGGAACAAGATGGTTTAAACAAATATTGCAGTCTGATAGGTTTCACGGAGCATTAGGTCGACAATTTTTATTTACTTTTATTATTTTAATAATCCAAGTTCCTCTAGGAATTGCAATCGCTCTTTCAATGCCTAAAAAAGGAATGGGCGTTTCGGTTTGTTTAGTGCTGATGTCCATGCCTCTTTTAATTCCATGGAATGTTGTGGGAGCAATGTGGAATATTTTTGCTTTACCTGAAATAGGCTTTTTAGGTCATTCTATAAATGCATTAGGAATAGATTATAATTATACTCAACAACCACTAGCAGCATGGTTTACAACAATTTTAATGGATGTTTGGCACTGGACTTCGTTAGTTGTTTTACTTTCATATGCAGGCTTGTGTGCAATTCCAGATGCTTATTATCAGGCTGCAAAAATAGATGGTGCTAGTCGTTGGTCTATATTTAGGCATATTGAATTACCCAAAATGAATAAAGTTTTAACTATAGCAATTTTGTTAAGATTTATGGATAGCTTTATGATTTATACAGAGCCCTTTGTTTTAACTGGAGGAGGTCCAGGTAATACAACTGCATTTTTATCAATAGACTTAGTTAAAATGGCCCTCGGCCAATTTGATTTAGGACCAGCAGCAGCTATGTCATTAATATATTTTTTTATAGTGCTTTTGATTTGTTGGGTTTTTTATAACCTAATGATGAGACATGAGGAGCAATCATGAGTAAATATAAATGGTTAGTGCCGACAATTTATATAATTTTCTTAATGTTGCCAATTTATTGGTTATTAAATATGTCATTTAAAACTACAACAGAGATAATTAATACTTATTCACTATGGCCACAACAATTTACTCTTGATAATTATAAAAAAATTTTTACAGACAGCACTTGGTACAATGGTTATTTAAATTCCATTTATTATGTTGTAATGAATACTTTAATTTCAGTTTCAGCAGCCTTACCAGCGGCTTATGCATTTTCTAGATATAAATTTTTAGGAGATAAACACTTATTCTTTTGGCTATTAACAAATAGAATGGCTCCACCTGCCATTTTTGCTCTCCCTTTCTTTCAATTTTATTCATCTATCAATCTTTTTGATACACATATTGCAGTTGCTTTATCTCATTGTTTATTTAATATTCCATTAGCTGTTTGGATTCTTGAAGGATTTATATCTGCAGTTCCCAAAGAACTCGATGAGACAGCTTATGTAGATGGTTATTCTTTTTGGAGATTTTTCTTAAAAATTTTCATTCCAACAATAACAGCAGGAATAGGTATTGCTATGTTTTTTTGTTTTATGTTTTCATGGGTCGAATTATTGTTAGCAAAAACTTTAACGGCGGTTGCGGCTAAACCCATAGCTGCTACAATGACAAGAACAGTTAGTACGTCAGGATATGAATTGGGCTTATTAGCTGCTGCAGGTTCCTTAACAATAGTACCAGGGGCTTTTGTAATTTATTTTGTGCGAAATTATATAGCGAAAGGCTTTGCTTTAGGTAGAGTATGATAATTGAACCAACAAATGAGGTATTGTTATTAGGCTGGGAAAGCGTTGCAGAAAATCAAAAAAAAGGTTTTTTAGATTTTGATTTTATCACTTGGATGGCATGGACTTGGCAAACAGCAGCTTTTTTTGTGTTTATTGCGTTATGTTTAATAATAATGATTATATGGGAAAAAAAAGATCCAGGAGGAAATCCCAGAAAAGGAATCTTAGGTCTTGATACAACAAGAGGTGATAGATTATTTATATCATTGTTAAGCAGTGCCTTTATACATCTGGCTTGGTTAGGTATTATTGGTGCTTTACTTTGGATTGGGACAATCATTTCTTTTTTATTTGCAATTGTTGTATTTAGATATTTTTAAATGAATAAAATTTTAGTTTTAGGTGCTGGAGCAATGGGTTCGGCTTTTACGGTACCATGTATAGATAATAATAACGATGTAGTATTAGCTGGCACTCATCTAGAAAATGAAGCTATTGATCAAATTAATAAAACAAATAATTTTCAAAGGATTATTAATTGTCAATTACCGAAAAAATTAAAAGTTGTAAAATTTGATACTTTTTTAGAAGAATTAAAGAAAAAACCAGATTTAATAGTTGTTGGTGTAAACTCTAAAGGTATTGAGTGGGCTGGTAAAGAAATTGCAAAAAATTATAATTCAAATACTCCTATTCTTTTACTTACTAAAGGTCTTACAATTATTGACAATAAATTTGAAACATTAGCTAAAAAATTTAAAATTGTTCTTGAAAACAATGGAGTTAAGGACAGCAACATTTCAGCGGTAGGTGGTCCTTGTTTAGCTGCGGGTTTAGCTAGTAGAATAAAAAGTAGTGTAGTATTGGCCAATTCTGATTTAGGCGTTGTTAAATCTATAGGAAAAATGATTTCAACTAATTACTATTCAACGGAATATTCGGAAGATTTACTCGGTGTAGAGGTTTGTGCGGCAATAAAAAATTTATATTCAATGATAATAGGTGCTTCGGAAGGACTTTGCAGTGCAGATGCAACTAAGGATATTAAAAATAAGAATTATTTGAATACTGCAGCTTCGTTAATGTATAAATCAATTTCAGAAATGGTCTATTTCACAAAGGCGCTTAAAGGAAAGGAAGAAACAGTTTATGGCCTAGCAGGTTTGGGAGATTTATATGTTAGCTCAGCAGGAGGAAGGAATAGCAAAATGGGTAAATATTTGGGTGAAGGACATTTATATTCTAAAGCAAAAAAACAATTTATGCAAAATGATACAATAGAAGGCGCGGAACTTGCTTTAGAAATAGGGTCAAAAATAATAAAAGAATTTAATAAAAAAGATTTACCATTGATGATTGATTTATTGGACTCGATTATTAATGATAAAAAATTTAAAATAAATTGGTAATGGGGGAAAAAAAAGATTCTTTTGAAAATTGGGGATATCCAAACACAGTTTGGTTTGGTAATGGTAGGATTGCTGATTTACCTAAAGCTTGCAAAATATTAAATGTAAAAAAACCATTATTAGTCACAGATAAAGATTTAGCAAAAACAAACATGGTTTTAAACGCTATAGAGACAAATAAAAAAAATTCTTTACCAACTGAAATTTTTTCAGACTTAAAAGGAAATCCACTTGGAAGTTATGTTCAAAATGGTGTTGAAAAATTTAAAAATGGAAACCATGATGGAATAGTAGCGTTTGGAGGTGGCAGTAGTCTAGATGTTGGAAAATCAATCTTATTACAAGCATCTTTAAATAGACCCCTTTGGGATTTTACCGACGGAGGATCTTTTTGGAAAGAAAATAGCTTTGGTAAATCAATGGCTATAAATAAAATTAGTAATCCTGATAATATCAAACCTTTCATTGCCATTCCTACTACTGCAGGTACTGGTTCCGAAACATCAAGAGCTGCAGCAATAATTAACGACGAAACTAAAATCAAAAAAATTGTTTTTCATCCTAAAATGCTACCTACACTAACTATTCTTGATCCTGAACTTACATCTGGCATGCCTCCATTTTTAACAGCAGCTACTGGCATGGATGCTCTTGCTCATAATTTAGAAGCATATTGTGCTCCTGGCTATCACCCAATGGCTGATGGTATAGCACTTGAAGGCATGTGGTTAATAAAAAAATGGTTAACGGTCGCTGTTGAGCAAGGAGAAAATTTAGAAGCAAGAGGTCATATGCTTACAGCATCAAGTATGGGAGCAACTGCTTTTCAAAAAGGTTTGGGAGCAATTCATTCATTAAGCCATCCGGTAAATTCTTTGTTTAATGTTCACCATGGATTATCTAATGGAATATTTATGCCATACGTATTAACTTTTAATAGATCAACAATAGAGGAAAAAATAATTAAAGCTTGTGAATATCTTGAAATAAAAAAAAAATCATTTAATGGATTTATAGATTGGACTTTAAATTTAAGAGAAAAAACTAAAATACCTCATAAAATTTCAGATACAACAGACATTTCGGATAAAGACATAGAAAAACTGTCTCCAATGGCTTTGGCTGATCCTTGTACACCAGGAAACCCAAAAAAGTTAAATTTAGAAGATTTTATAAATATGTATAGAAATAGTATTAATGGAAAATTATTTTAACTTTTATGAAAAAATTAAAACTTCTAGTAGCTGAAGGAAATGTTCCTGAAGAAAATAAATATTTTAAAAGCAAGGGCATTAGAACCCATACCGAAAGTCTTAAAGAAAGTATATCAAACTACTATTCAGATCTTGAAATTGATGTGGTCAGACCTACAACCAATATTTCATTAAATGAAGTTATTCCTAATTTAAAAAAATATGATGGACTTGTCTGGGGTGGCAGTAGCTTAAATATTTATAATAACGCTATAGAAATTACAAGACAAATTGATTTTGCAAAAGAGTGCTTTAAACACATAAAAAATATTTTAGCACTTTGTTGGGGACTTCAAGTTACGGTAACAGCAGCAGGAGGGGTAGTAAGAAAATCTAAAAATGGAACACATATTGGAATTGCAAAAAATATTGAAATTACAGAAAATGGAATCAAACATCCAATTTATAAAAATAAAGATAAAGTTTTTACCACGCCAGCATTTAATTTTGATGAAGTTGAAACAGCTCCTCCAAATTCAATTCATCTTTCAAAAAATGAAATTAATTTTATTCAAGGTTTAAATTTTGTTACTGGAATTTCAAATGTGTGGGGACTTCAATATCATCCTGAAATTACTTTTGATAAAATGGTGCAACTAATAAAAACTAGAAAAGAAAAGCTTTTAAAAAAAAAATGTTTTAATTCAGCAGAAGAAATAGAAGCTCATATAGAAGATATAAATAATGAAAAAATTAAAATTAAAAAACATCAAAGAATGGCAGAATTAAAAAATTGGTTGGATTATATCGGTAAAAAATAAATTATTTGAATGATAAACTCCAAAGAAGATTTAATAAATCACTTTCATAAAGGAATTAAAAAGCAAGAAAATTTAAAAATTGGCATAGAGCATGAAAAATTTTTATTTAATAAAAAATTAAACTCAAGAGCAACGTATGAAACTATTAGTAAGGTACTAAACTATTTAAAAAAATTTGGTTGGGCAGAAATTAAAGAAAAAAATAATATTATAGGCTTATCAAAAGAAGGAAAAAATATTTCTTTAGAACCTGGTAATCAAATAGAGCTTTCGGGAGCTTTATTAAAATCTATTCACCAAACTTGCGAAGAATCGTACCAATTTTTAGCTGAATTAAGCAAGGCATGTTTAAATTTAAATTTGAAAATGATGTCAGTAAGTTTTGATCCATTCACAAAGCTTGAGCAGGTGCCAAAAAATCCAAAATCAAGATATGAAATAATGACAGAAGAAATGCCAAAGAACGGTAAACTTAGTTTAAATATGATGTATCAAACATGTGGTACACAAATAAATCTAGATTATACATCTGAAAATGATTTTAAAAAGAAGTTTAAATTGAGTTCATTTTTAGTACCAGTTTCAACAGCAATTTTTGCTAATTCTTCTATAAAAGAAAGTAAACCAAGTGGATATCTGTCTTATAGATCAAAAGTTTGGCAGAATACTTCAAGAGCAGGATTACCAAAATATTTTTTAGAAGATATTGATTTTGAGAAATACGTAGACATGGTTATCAACACACCTTTGTTGTTCATTCTTAAAGATTCTAACCACTTAAAGTCAGATGGCAAAACGTTTAAAGATTTTATGGAAGGGAAAATTTCAATTTTAAAAAATTTTAAACCAAATATTAAAGATTTTAAAAATCATTTAGCTACAATATTTACTGAAGTTCGTTTAAAACAATATATTGAAATTAGATCCTTAGATACATGTGAATGGGATTGTCATTGTTCGGGACCTGCTTTTTATACAGGGTTGCTTTATGGCAATCTACAAGAAGCTTATGAAATTATTAATAAATGGAATGTGTCAGATGTTTTAAATGCTTATATTGATGCGCCTAAAAAAGGTTTAAATACAATAATTAATTCTAAAACAATTTTAGAGTGGGGTAAAGTTTTTTTAAGTTTATGTGAGAAAGGATTAGAAAAAAGAAATCAAAAAAATAAAAATGGAAAAAATGAATCAATTTTTTTAAGGAGTATTGAAAGCATATTATCTAATAATAAAACGAAAGCTGAATTAACATTAGAAAAGTTTAAAATAAATAATAATTTAGATTTTTTATATGATCAAAAAAAATAAAATAGTTGCTATCCAAGCTGATCGTCTAGACTCAATGAATATAAAAACTGATACTACAATATTATTAGCGCTAGAAGCACAAAAAAGAGGTTTTAGAATTTTCTGTTATGAAACGAAAAATCTAAGTTTTATAAATGGTAAAGTTTATGCTTTAAGCAAAGAAGTAACATTCAAAATAAATGCCAAAAACTTTTATACTATTAAAAATATAAAAAAATTGGATCTTTCAAAAGTAAATTATATTTTAATGAGACAAAATCCACCTTTTAACATGAATTATATTACAGCAACATTTTTACTTGAAAAAATTTCAAAAAAAGTTCGAATAATTAATGATCCAACATCTGTAAGAAACATACCTGAAAAACTTCATTCGATTGAGTTTTTAAAATTAATGCCTCCTACTATTTTTACTAAAGATATAAAAGAAATAGAAAAATTTAAAAAAAAGTACAAAAAAATTGTTGTAAAACCTACTCATGGATATGGTGGAAAAAATATTTTGTTTATAGATAGTAATCTAAATAGAAATAAAATGTCTAAATATATCAAAAAACACGATTATGTGATGGTACAAAAGTTTCTTCCCCAAATTAAATATGGAGATAAAAGAGTTTTTATAATTGCAGGAAAAATTAAAGGAGCTATACGAAGAATACCAGTCAAAGGTTCCATTTTAAGCAATATAGGTCAAGGAGGAAAAGCTGTTAAAACTAATCTAACAAAAAGTGAACTCCATATAGCAAAGATTGTAGCAAAAAATTTAAAAAGAAATAAAATAGTTTTTGCTGGTATTGATTTAATTTCTAACTATTTAATTGGTGATATTAATATTACATCTCCTACAGGATTAAAAAATTTTAAAGATTTAACAGGAATTAATTTAG
>Ga0066859_10000437_pt1 | contig 13460 bp, 19 predicted proteins | sample ETNtaG_16_FD_65600 | JGI IMG/M metagenome (GOLD analysis project Ga0066859, IMG submission 65600) | Marine microbial and viral communities from oxygen minimum zone, Eastern Pacific Ocean - ETNP201406SV199 | ecosystem: Environmental > Aquatic > Marine > Oceanic | place: Pacific Ocean: Eastern... | reverse complement strand
AGGCAATATTTCAATGAAACTGACGAATTGATCAATAAAAAAATAAAAGCAGCATTGAAAAATAAATTAAAGCCAATATTATGCATAGGAGAGAATTTGCAACAAAGAAACAACAATCAAACCATGGATATAATAAAAAAACAAATAATCGGCGATTTAAATAATGTGTCTGAAAGGGAAATAAAAAATGTTATTGTTGCTTACGAACCTATTTGGGCAATAGGTACTGGGAAAAATGCAACACCTGAACAAGCAGAAGAGGTTCATAAATTTATTAGAGAATTATTATCAAAAAAATATAATGGAAACGCAGCAAAAAATACAAGAATTATTTATGGTGGAAGCATGAAGCCAGAAAACGCAAAAGAATTATTGTCAATGCCAGATATTGATGGAGGCTTAGTTGGAGGAGCTTCTTTAGATGCAAAAAGTTTTGCTAAAATATGCAGCGTAAGAATTTAGGGCACTTCTACATAAATTTTGTACAGTTCATCATACGGCTGGACTTTAACATCAAAGATATAAGTCCCAGAAGCAGTATCTTTTTGGACTTCAACACCCACCCCTATGCTTTCTTCCTCATTTTTTCCAATAAAAAGATTATTTCTATACTTTAATTTAATTTTATTCAAATTAATTGGATCAGTTATTTCCTCGTTGTTTTTAATTAATTTTGCAGCTTTTACATTAATATTAAATTCTTGGTTCTCTAATATATTTATTATCTTAATCCCAAAAACATCAAATTCGCCTTTAGGTATTGTTTTTTTGCTTATACTTATGCACACCCTGTCTGTGCTTTCGCAATTTAACTCGGTAATCTTTTTATCAAGCTGGTCAGTTGTAAGGCTTTCCAATTCTGTTGCTTCACCTGCAATATCATTGATGAATTTGACTCCAAGAACAAGTATTGCAACTGCTATAATTACTGTGACCAAAAAGTTTAATGATAACTCAATAGCTTTTTTCATTGGACTGTACTTTAAAATTCATTCTAGTATTAATTATTTTTGCAATTTTGAGAACTGAGTCATCTTATTATTTCATATTCTTTGATTATCAATATCATAAACAAAATAAGCAATAAAACCCCTCCAATAAACCAAATCAGACCAATAGAAATGCTGTTTGCAAACATCTGGTAAACGCCAAAGGCCATTAAAATAAACCCTAGCCAAAGGAATTTGTCTAAGACAAGCTTCATGATTTCAAATTCCTGCTGTTCTGATAAGCGCTTTTTCATTTAATCCCTTACAACAATAAATAAGTCTTTTTGTGCATAAATTTCATTTGTTGGATCTTTTTTAACATCAAAGGTCAAAAAGTATGAGCCTGCTTTAGCATCTCTTGGTATATTTAGCCTTATGTTCCTTACATCCGAGTCAGAACTTGAAAGCTGATGGACATTTTGGTTGTATTGCAACCAGCTTAATGGCGCATTTACTTCAGCACCTTCTGGAGCTGATTGGGGGGTAAAAGACATTTTGTAGGATAAAATTTCATCTTCCTTATTTCTTATGCCTACTACCAGAATTTCCGCATCTCCTTTACCAATCTTTATTTCTGTTTTTGGAAAAGACACCTTTTTGTCATTGGTTATCAAATCATTCAGGACTTGTTGCCTTATCTGCTCTGTAACATCTTCAGAGAGTCCTCCAATATCAGAGAACATGTTTCTTATGAATCCCAATCCTAGCCCAAGCAATGTCATTGCAAGAATTACTATGACTATGGTTCTAATTGACAGCTCTAGAGAAGCCTTTTTGTTTAACATCTATATACCTCTTTTTTGTTTATTCTGTTTTTGCTTATTTATAAAATTTGCTATTTATTTTATTACAGTCTCTACAGGAATGTTTATATAATATTATGTGGAAGTATCTTGTTATGCCAAAATTTGGAACAGTAGGAACATATATTAAAGAAGAAGAACTTTTGGAGAACCTTGGCTTTAAAATATCTTCCCCAAAAATCCCTTCTTCTTGCTTTCTTTTTCAAATTCCTTAAGAATTTCTTTCTGCTTTTTGCTTAATTTTTTTGGAACTTCAATTACAACCTCAACATTCTCATTTCCAACCCCATGGCCGTGCAGGTAAGGAATTCCCTTGCCTTTCATCCTAAAAATTGTGTTGTTTTGAGTGCCGGCCGGTATTTTTAATTTGGCTTTTTCATCCAAAGTTGGAACATCTATTTCACCGCCTAAAGCAGCTATTGTAAAGGGTATTGGAATTTTAACATAAATGTCATCTCCATGCCTTTCAAATATATCATGCTCTTTTACATGGATAACAACATATAAATCTCCGCTAGGAGATTCTTTTTCACCTGCTTCTCCTTCTCCAGCAACCCTTAAGTTCGTTCCTTCTTCTGCCCCTGCCGGAACCTTAATCTCAAGCTTTCTTGTTTTTTTGACAATTCCGGTTCCATCGCAAACCTGGCATTCTTTTTTTATGTATTTTCCTTGCCCCTTACATTTACCACATGTTGTCGTTGTAGAGAATATCCCAAATGGAGTTCTTTGTGTTCTTCTTTGCATTCCAGAGCCGTTGCACTCGGGACAGTTTACAATATCTGTTTCACTTTCAGCACCAGAACCATGGCATTTAGTACAGTGTTCTAATCTCGGAACAACAATATGTTTTGTTATGCTGATTGCTGCTTCATTAAGGGTAATCTCAAGGTCATATCTTAAATCAGCGCCTCTTCTACGAGTTTTTCTTGAGCCAAAAGGGCTTCTTCCTCCGAAAAAGCTTTCAAAAATATCGTCAAAATCAAAACCTCCGCCAGTGCCTGACATAAAATCAGAAAAATCAAAGCCCTGGAAACCATTTCCAAACCGGTCTGCAGTCGTTCCATATTGGTCATATTGAGTTCTTTTCTCATCATCAGCTAAAACAGCAGCTGCTTCGTTTATTTCCTTAAACTTCTCAGGAGCATCCTTGCTTTTGTTCAGGTCAGGATGATATTTTTTAGCCAATTTCTTGTAGGATTTCTTGATCTCCTCTTTTGTTGCTGTTTTCTCTACTCCTAAAGTATTATAGTAGTCTTTTGTCATCGTATCAGTTCTTCCTCAATCTTTTCTGCAAATTCAAATTCTTTGCTAAAATTCTTATTATACCTCTTTTCTAAGTCTTCAATCCTTTCTTTTAAACTTACTATTTTGTTTTCTTTAACTCTTTTGTCAGCATAAAACATAATTTTTTCTTCAATTCTTAATTGTTTATTTTTTTCCTTTTCAATTTCATGCAAACTATGTTTTCCCATAACTTCAGCAACTTCCGGGAAGCCCATGCTTTTTAATAATTTTGCTCCTGCAATTATGTGATTGTCTTTTTCCCTTTCAATATCATGCAACAATGCAGCTGCAACTACCAGTGTTTTATTGATATTTATGCCTTTAGCAATAAGTTTGTCAGCAATCTCTTCAGCAACTTTGCATACTGTTTTGCAATGCTCAATTACATTAGAAGGAGTTTTATTTTTATTTAAGATGTCTAGACTTTCTTTTTTTGTAGGAATTTTAGGATTATTCATTATTTCATTGTCCATAAAAGATTAATTCAACAATAATTAAAAATAATAATAATAAATAAAAATTAATAATAAAAATTATTTCTTCTTCTTTTTATCTTCGTCCTCTACTTTATACTCTGCATCGACTACTTTCTCATCTTTCTTGCTTGCATCCTCTGTTGCTCCGGGTTGTGGCCCTGCTTGTGCACCTTGCTGCTGCTTTTTAGCTTGTTCCTGTGCAACTTTCTGGTACATTTCTGTTGACATTTTCTGGACAAGAGTATTGACTTCATCCATCTTGGCTTTTAGAGCAGCAATATCTTTCTTGTCAGGCTTCAATAATTCTTTCAGTTCCATTATTTTGCCCTTTACTGTCTCTAATTCTTTGCTGTCAACCTTACCCTTAAACTCTTTAAAGAGCTTTTCTGTTGAATAAACCAGTGTATCTGCGTTATTTATTGTTTCTACTTCTTCTTTTCTTTTCTTGTCTTCCTCAGCATGAGTCTCTGCTTCTTTCTGCATCTTTTGAACTTCTTCATCACTTAGCTTATTCGGAGCAGTAATCTTGATGCTTTGCTCTTTTGAAGTTCCTAGATCTTTGGCTTTTACATGCAATATTCCGTTTGCATCAATATCAAACGTAACCTCGATCTGAGGTATGCCCCTAGGTGCTGGTGGAATTCCAACTAAGTCGAACTGTCCAAGAACTTTGTTGTCATTGAACATCGGCCTTTCACCTTGGCCTACACGAATTGTTACAGCTGGCTGATTATCTGCAGCTGTTGAAAATATTTGGGATTTTTTGCTTGGAATAGTTGTGTTTTTCTCAATTAATTTAGTAAATACACCGCCCAGAGTTTCTATTCCTAGAGTTAGTGGAGTCACATCAAGCAATAATATGTCTTTGACTTCTCCAGCTAGGACACCCGCTTGTATTGATGCTCCTTGTGCGACACACTCCATTGGATCAACACCATGTTCAGCCTTTTTCTCAACAAAATCTTCTACAAATTTCCTAACAATGGGCATTCTTGTTGGACCACCAACTAAAATGATTTTATTTATGTCATTAGCTGTTAATTTAGAATCTTTCATTGCTTGCTCCAGTGGATGCTTACATCTCTGTATAATTGGTTCTACTAATTGCTCTAACTTTGATCTTGCAAGCTTCATGCTAAGATGTTTTGGGCTTCCATCTTGAGATGTGATAAAAGGCACATTTATTTCTGTTTCCATCGTAGTTGACAGCTCTATTTTTGCCTTTTCAGCAGCCTCCCTTAAGCGCTGCATTGCTGTATCATCCTCGCTCAAGTCAATGCCTTCCTTAGTTTTGAAGTCCTCAACAATAAATTTCATTAATGTTTCATCCATGTCTGTACCACCTAGCTGCGTGTCTCCATTCGTGGCTTTAACTTCAAAAACTCCTTCAGAAAAATCCATTATTGTAACATCTAGTGTACCCCCGCCAAAATCAAAAACAAGGATCTTTATTTCCTTGTCCATCTTATCAATACCATAAGCCATAGAAGCAGATGTCGGCTCATTAACTAACCTAACAACATCCAATCCGGCAATAGTTCCTGCATCTTTTGTTGCCTGCCTTTGATTATCATCAAAATAGGCTGGAACTGTTATAACTGCTTTCTTTATTGGCTCTCCAATAAATTCCTCTGCATCTTTCTTTATCTTTTGCAGAACAAAAGCAGAAATTTGTTGAGGGGTGTATTTTTTGCCATTAATTTTGTACTCAAAACTTTTTCCCATCTTTCTCTTTGCAGCAGTTATTGTACCTTGCGGGTTGCTTACAGCCTGTCTCCTAGCTGGCTCTCCCACTAACATCTGCCCGTCTTTTGTAAATGCTACAACGCTTGGAAATGCTTTTCCGTAAGCAGTTGTTCCTTCAGCGCTAGGTATAATTGTTGGTTTTCCAGCCTGCAATACTGCAGCAGCACTATTTGATGTACCTAAATCTATTCCAATAATCTTTTCTTTCTTCATTTTTGTTTTTTCAGCCATTGTAATTCACCTTGTTAGTTTTTAATCGATTTTTGTTTTCAAATTTTTTAATTTCTGATAATTTTATTTTCAATGAATTATTTTGATTATTGTGTTTTTTAAATTGTGTTTTTGGTTTTATTGCTATAGTATCTCAAAATTTAATATTTTCTTCAATTTCTCTTTATCAGGAACTAAATCCTTTAATTCAGCTCCTTCCAGTGTTTTTCCACCGGTTTTTAGGTAAGATGCATACCGCCTTACGCTTTCAGCATCATCCTTTTTTACAAAATGATTGAGCATGAACCATATGCTTAATTCTTCACCATAATCTTTGCATCCCATTGAAATTTTGCATTCCAATGGTTTTGCCGTATGCACGCGGCATCTGATTTCTTGGTCAAAAAAGACACATTTTCCATAAGGCCTGTCTTTCCTCAATATTTTCGGTCTGTATCTTTTTGTATTAAACTTCTCAACTTCTTCCAAAAACTCTTTTTTCAAAACTTCCTCTGAAATGTTCATAAATTTTGCAAGTTTTGGGATGTCTTCCCCAACTAAAAAACCGCTTCCATGTTTGCATCCAACAGTGCATGCATTGCATTTGCATGGATGGCTTAGCTTCAAAACCTCTTTTACATCTGTGTTTTTATTCAGTTTTGTTTTTTCCAACTTTTTCACTTACCTTAACTTTTGAATGTCTCAAAACCTTATCATTCAACATGTACCCTTTCTGCAATTCTTCCAAAACCACCCCATCATCATTATCTGATTTCTCTTTTAACATCACTTCATGCAGATAAGGATCAAATTTCTTTCCTAATGATTCAATAGGCTTTAGGCCCTCTGAATGCAAAAGAGAAATTAATTGCACATAGACCATTTCCATGCCTTTTACAAATTTCTCATTATCTTTGGTGCTCTTTAATGCAATTTCAAATGTATCAATAGTGGATAATAATCTCCGTATCAGCTCTGCTTTTGCGTATTTTACAAACTCTGCTTTTTCCTTATCGACCCTTTTCTTGTAGTTTTCAAATTCTGCCTGTGTTCTTTGCAAAGTTTCTGTAAGTTCTGCAATAACTTCTTTTTCAGTGGGTTTTTTCTTTGTTTCTGGTTTCTTTTTCTCTTCTTTTTTCATTTTATTTCTGTTGATTTTAAATCAACAAAGCTAGGGTAATATCAACTTATATTTAAAGTTTTCTATGTTTCAGTATATGAATTACCAAAATATTTAAATAGAAAGCCTGTTTTAAGGTAAATCATGAGATATGTTCAACGTATAACTATAATGAATATCCGGAAGCCTGTGCAGAAGAATGTAAACCAGGAACTGCAATGGCTGGGCAGCTCTTTAGGATTGTTTAATCTAAGGGATAAGGATAAAAGCTGTTTCAGGGTCTTTATAGAGCTTGTTAAGAGCGCAAAAAAAGGAATCCCCTTGTCTAGCGATGAATTGGCAGATAGATTAGGATTAAGCCGCGGAACTGTTGTACATCATTTGAATAAATTACTCGATTCTGGTATTATTGTACAGGCACATAGGGGCTATATTCTAAGAGTAGATAGCTTAAGAGCACTCATAGACGAGGTTGAGAAAGACCTAAGAAGAACTTGTGATGACTTAAGAACTATGGCTGAAGAGATTGATGAGAGTTTGGGGCTTTGATGATCTTCTGAGTGGCGTACATGAAAATCATACCCTGCTGCAAGTCTCCTTAATCTTTCCACTTGTGAACTTCCAACATTTGGCAATTTGTCATGTGGAATGGTTTCTTCGTAACCAGGAAAAATTCCGCCTTCCCTAAATTTTTATCTTTAAGAATCAAGAAATCAAAACTGCATTAACCGCACCATCTTGTCCAGGTCTTGAAGTAATTCTTGCTTTTCCTTTTTCTGTCTCTATTATTGTTCCTTTTGTCATTATATTACGCCTTATAAAATGCCTGTTAGCAGGGTTTTCAGCAACTGCCTTTATTTTAACTTGGTCATATTTCTTGGCTTTGGGGTCGTATAAATTTGCAGTGTCATTGCTAAAAAGTCTTACTTTCCTGTTGCTACCTATTGTTCTAATGTTAGATGCTCTTCTCTTCTCAATCTTTGTAAAAGCAGGATCTCTGCCAAGCTCATACTGCTTTTTCTTTCTTCCTTGTTGCTTATACTTTCCACCAGTAAGCTTTCTTAATGATTTTAGTTGTGATATTGCCATAAAAAGCAGGATAATGTACTTGTTTATAAAAATTTCTGAATTTTTTCATAACATTTATATACAAACCAGAATACTCTGGTTTTATGTACGGGGTGTATTGAATGAACGAACCTTCTAGGCCATTGGACGCTTTGAATAATGCAAGAGACAAAAGAGTAATTGTAGAGCTGAAAAACAACAGGCAGTATACTGGAAAGCTAAAGTCATTTGATATACACATTAATTTAGTGCTTGAGGATGCTGAAGAGCATATTGATGGCGAAGTGAAAAGAAAATTGGGTGTAGTGTTCATAAGAGGAGATACAATAACTATAATTTCTCCGGAATAAATGAGTTCTAAGTGCAAAAATGTCTAAAGGAACAGCATCTATGGGCAAAAAGTCAGGAAAGAAGAATATGATATTTTGCAGAAGGTGTGGTAAAAGGACTTATCATATGAGAAAACATAAATGCAGTTCTTGTGGTTATGGTAAGAGTACCAGATTAAGAAGCTATACCTGGCAGAAGAAATAAGAATATTTTTAAAGAAGGTTATTTCTCAATTACATTACGCGGGAGTGCCGGAGTGGCCAAATAGCAGTTGGATAGGTATTATATTTCTGATTTTTTATGTTTTCTGACATTTTAAATTACTTAAGAATGTTTCAACTATCAAATTATTATTTCCTATATTGCAAATAACCACTGGACATTTGCGCGTAAGCTATTTAAAATCATTTACATAGTTTCAACTGAGAAAGAGTTTAGTGATCTAAAATGAATAATCAAAAAGTTGAATCAAAAATTAATCTTACACCAATAACTGCTTATTTGACAGGAGTAATAATAGGAGATGGGCATCTATCCAATAGTGTAAAATCTAAGAAAAATGATTTATCTAAAGATTATAGAATAAACTTAGACATCTCTGATAAAGAATATCTAATTTGCATCTTCAAATTAATCAATTCAATAATAAAAACAAAGACTACTCCAAGAAAACCTCTTCAGAGAGGAAATAGAATTCCACGTTTAAATTTACAAATAAGGAATAAAGAATTATTCAATTTCTTAAATAAAGTCATGGAAATTCCAAAAGGTGCAAAAAGCTCAATAGTATTTGTTCCTTCTAAAATAAAGAATTCAGTAGAAATAATTAAAAAGTGGTTTTTAGCAGGTTATTTTGATACCGATGGAGGTTTTAGGGGAAACACACTAGGTTTCACCACAGCCAGTAAAAGACTTCATGAAGATACAAGTAAATTGCTTGACGAATTTCGTATTTTATATTTAACTGAAAAATGGGTTAATAAAAACTATGATAAAATCTTTTACGGAATAAAAATAAGAAAGGTAGAAATAGATAAGTTTTTAAGTTTATTACCTTTACAGAATAAAGAAAAATTGATTAGAATATATAACAGATTTAATTGCGGGAGTGCCGGAGTGGCCAAACGGGACAGATAATTCTAATCAATTTTTAGAACGAGTCCAAGCTTAGGTCAAACTGGCAGAAGGTATCTGTCATAGTTGAAAGATACCTGTTAGCTTAGTGCTTACGCAGGTTCGAATCCTGTCTCCCGCACTCATTTCAAAATGATAGAAATCCTTGTTTTGATTGCATTGATTTTGTTTGCTGCATATTTGATATTTACATTGTTTGGGCAACTATCATTATTCCTGAACCTGATAATCCTCATAGCATTGTTCTTTCTAATAAGAAAAGATCTTAAGGACAATGACGGCCATAAATACTATCTTATATCCTTGTTTTTGACAGCAATGCTCTTTATTTTTAGCAGTACAGGGCTAATAAAAAATTTCTTGGTTTTGACAGAGAAATTGCTTCTTTCAACTGCAATAGTATCTGCAATAGCAGTCTATATGCTTGCAAATCTTACTGCTTTGATTTATGAGGCCTTTATTTATTTAAAGGAAAAATCCAAAAAATGAAGACAAGATTATCCAATCTATTCTTAATATTTGGATTAGTGCTGTACACTCTTGCAGGAATTGCTGCCATAAGCAAAATGTCTTATAGCATTATTGCCCTTCTTGCTGCAACAATATTCCTGGCATTTGGCTTTTTTGTAAATGTAAAGCTTAGATGGGTTAAATCGTTCAAAAAAAGAACTAAATCTTGACAAAAAATATAGCAGTATACCAATTACCTATACGGGAAATGCAAAGCTATAAATATCAGCATTACGATAAAAAGTATAGCGTGGGGGTGGAAATTTTTTATTCTGGTTCTAAGAAGAAGATTATAGGAATATCTTTAATTGTAGCAATCATAATGAGCTTAGTATTATTTATTACCGGCTTAATGAACCAACTCTTATTCTGGATTATAGCTGCTGTAATAGCTTTTATAGCTTATAAGATAGTGCCAAAATTGAAGTGATTAGAAAGAAATTAAATAATAAATAAAAAGAAGAAAGAAAGAATTTAGGCTTTACCTAAGATTCTAAAGACTTTTGTGCCGCATTTAGGGCATTCTCCTTTCATAGCCTTCATCTTGTTCTTCATAACAACTTCTTTACCGTTCTTGATCTCAACCTGTTTTTTGCATTTCATGCATCTTCCTTCTGCCATTTTAAAACCACCTCATGGTTATTTGATGTTTTATAAACAATTAGTATAGAAAATCAATATATAGTATATAAATGTTTTTAAATTTCGGCTATAAAAAGAGTTTTATTGCTATTTTCCTACTATATCAAGTAGCATCTTTATATTAGAAATCTCATAGTCAGCATCTGTCTTCTTTATCTTTGGGTTGCCATACTTGGCAAAGCATGTTCTCATTCCAATTGCTTTTGCACCCTTGATGTCTCTTTCTGGCCAATCGCCTACCATCAAGCATTCTTGAGGTTTTAACTTCAGTTTCTTTAAAGCAGCCTTGAATGGCAGTTTAGAAGGCTTTAGCTGCTTGGTGTCTTCAAATGTAACAACAACATCAAAGAAATTGCTCAGCTTTATGGAAGCCAGCCTTACCCATGCCTTAAGCTTTGGAGCATCTGTCACTATACCCAGTTTTATCCCTCTGCCTTTTAACTTTAACAGAACATAATCTACATTAGGATACGCTTCTAAGAACCCAGTTCTTACTCTTCTATAAGCTACAATACCATTAGCTAGTATCTTATAATCCACTTTTCCTATTACTTTCTTTAAAAATTTCTGGAAAATTGTCTTTTCCTCTAACCCATGCTTGTCATACAGCCCAAAAAGCACCTTAAGGCCTTTATCATGGTCAACCTTTAGCCCAGCACCTATCATTGCACCTACTGCAGCGCTGCAGCTGTGCTTTTTCATCTTCAGGAAATCGATTAAGGTATTATCTAAATCGAAGATGACTGCTTTTATCATACAATAAAGAATTATTCTATTTTTTATATACTTTTCTTATATTACTCAATCCAAAACAAAGGAGCCATAATCCACTCTGATTTGCATTTAGGGCATTTGCTTGGTTTTTTTATTTTGCTTCTTTCTTCGAATTTAAAGCCGCATTTTTTGCACTGCGCAGGTTTTTGTAATAATTTTCTTGGCTTTACTGAATATTTAATATGTTTTAAATCCTCTAAAATTTCAAACATTTCAACTTTGAAGTCATTTGCAAGTTGTTGTGCTGATTTTTCTTCTTTGCTAAGGATTTCAATTAACTGTTCGCGTCTTGTCATTTTTTCTATTGAGCTTTGCCAGAGCGGACTTTAGGTAAAATATAGATTTTAATTGTAGATTTTGGGTGCTTCTTCCCGCCCACCTTCCCTAAAATTGGCAAATCCCTTGTATGCAGTCTATTTTAAATTCTTTTCAAAAAACTCAAAAACGCGTTTTTCATATTCTTCTTTATTATAGGCATAAATTTCTCCATGATCAGCTTCTACAATCCATAGTTCTGTTTTTTTGTTTGCGTTATGCAGTATATAAGCTTCATTAACAGGTATTTGGCTGTCTTTGTTGCCATGTATTATCAAAACAGGTTTGTCAATATTTTTTATTGCAGTTGCCGGACTTATGTCTTTTGGGTCTATATCGAAAAATATTTTTCCATATATCCTAGTTAACTGGACAAACGGATATTTTAAAAAATAGAAATTTCTGTACATGGATTCTATCATATTATTTAGATTTGAATAAGCACTGTCAGCAACAGTTGCTTTAACATCATTATTTTTACTCATTATAGCTACTGAACCACCTAATGAAAAACCTAATGCACCGATATTTTTTACATCTTTTCTGCTTTTCAAATATTTAACTGCTCCATCAAGATCTTTAACTTCTTTATAACCTGCGGTTGTATAGCTCCCTTCACTTTCCCCAAAACTTCTAAAATCGAATAAGAAAACATTAAATTTCTTTAATAAAAACATTGAAAATGGAAGAACATCAGCTTTATTTGTAGGGTAGCCGTGCATCACAATGATTGTGTCATTGCTTTTATCACTTGGTATAAACCATCCTTTCAGCTTTAAGCCATCAGAGCTTTCGAATGTAACATCCTCATATTTTAATTTGAAACTTTCCGGAGTGAATTCAATAGGCCATTTTCCCGGCTTTATAGACATTATAAAGGTTAAGAAAGAGAATAAGATTATGAAAGCAATAATTAATAAAAAAATTAAAATTATATTTTTTGGGATTATATCAACCATTTATCATGCCTTATAATTGGAATATAAAAATATTTGTAAAATAAAAAGTAGACTTTGTATGTTTGACTTCCTACATGGAAGTGATTAAGATATACAAATAAAAACCAAAACTTTTAAAATACTCAGAGAAACAGAAATGCTATGGACACAGTAGAATCTTTGAACTGGTTAAAGAAAAATAACCTATATGAGCTTTCAGAAAAACTTACCTTGCAAATAAAGAAAGTTTTTGCTCCTTGCCTTAATGTCAAGGATGAAAAAATCCTTGTAGTTGGTGATACAGGTTCTGAAAACAGAAACATAGCGGCTGTTTTATCCGGGGCGTATTACCTCGCAGCCCAGCAGTTAAATCTGGATGCAAAGCTTGTTTTTCAAAAAGTAAAAAGCAGGGGAGATATTGCAGACCAAGATCTCATTAGCTCGCTGTCAGAGCTGCCAGAAAGCAACGTCATAATATTAAATTTGTCTGATAAGCTCGGAAATATAAAAGAGCTTGGAAAGAGTTTTAGAAGATGGGTAAAGAAAAAAAAACATAGGTTTGTTTCTGCAATGAGTTTGGGAGATCTAAATACAGACAAGATTAACCAGATTGTAGATTCTATGGATGTTAATTACAAGCCCTTCCAGGCAAGCCATGAAAAATTAAGGAAACAATTTGATGATGCAGATGATATACACATAACAACAGAAGCAGGAACTGACTTGTATTATAATATAAAAGGAATTAATGGAATTTCTGCAGATGGCAACTACACAGCACCAGGGTCTGGTGGAAATTTACCAGCTGGAGAAGTTTATGCACCTCCTAATGGGAAAAGAATAGATGGCAAGATAGTTATTGATGGCAGCTCCAGAATCCAGAATGGGACTATTTTGATAAATGAACCAATAACACTTAAAGTTAAAGAAGGGAATATAATAGAGATTAAAGGTGGAAAAGAGGCAAAAGAGCTTGAAAACACATTGAACTGGGCTGCTTCTGTGGCAAAGCATCCCGGCAGTGTAAGAAGAATTTGCGAACTGGGTATTGGTTTAAATCCAAAAGCAAAGATAATTGGAGCAACAATAGTTGATGACAAGGTTTTAGGAACAGCACATGT
>Ga0066859_10000425_pt1 | contig 13601 bp, 24 predicted proteins | sample ETNtaG_16_FD_65600 | JGI IMG/M metagenome (GOLD analysis project Ga0066859, IMG submission 65600) | Marine microbial and viral communities from oxygen minimum zone, Eastern Pacific Ocean - ETNP201406SV199 | ecosystem: Environmental > Aquatic > Marine > Oceanic | place: Pacific Ocean: Eastern... | reverse complement strand
AATAATATAGATATAATCTCTAGTTTTCCTATTTCTCTTTTTTATTAATACTCCCGAGATTATTAATATTAATCCAAAGATTCCCAGTAATTTAAAAATGTTTAGCATAATTTAATAGATTATTGAGATATATAAATTTAGGGATAAGGTTTATAAATTAAAATTGAGGATTAATACTATGAAATTTTATATTAATAAGATATTTGATGATGAAGTGGATGATTTGGCCCACTTGCATTTTGTTAAATATAGTCGAGGAGAGTTTAAGTATAAGGCCATGGTTGCTGTTAAGGCTCAGGCTAAAGGAATTTTTAAGATAGGTACGACTGCAGAATATGGGAATGAGTTGGTTAGATATCTAGCAGAGAAAGTTGGGGAAGATAATGTAGAGGTTAGTGGGGCTTTACTGACTACCCAAGATTTAGAGGGCGAGTTTGATTATGATGAAAAGAAAAATGCATTAGGTGTGAGAAAGTATTTTCTTAATAGGGAAATGACAGGAAATAAGATACTAGAATTACTTGATAAATTTCCCAAATGTTTTTTTGGATTGAGCATGAAGGTAGGGAATACTGATTTAAAAATAAAGCCAAAATCGCCTAAGTCTCCAAAACCAGGCAATAAGGCAGATAGTGAGATAAAGATTGATTTTTGTAAATTGAAGACTGATGATACTGAGTTGGTTAATGGGCTAGTATTTGATGTGGATAATTTTAAAGAAGTTAGAATAAGTCACACTTTGATGATTGATGAAATAGTTGTTAGTGAGGAATTAAAAGCTGAAGCTAATGGAGATTATGCAAAGATTAAAGACATGGCAAAGAGGAAAGGGAAGATTATTAGAGAATTGACAGTTGATGGTGTGGAAAAGAAAGTTGAAAAGGAATTTGAGGTTTAGATAGGTTTTTAAAGGCTTTTTTCTAGGTAAAATTAAGTTAATACTAAGATAGACGTATCTTAGCAACAAGTTTTTGATAGTGTTTCGTTTTAACGAAATGGCTCATGAGCAATCGTTCTAGAGTTTAATATCACATACTTTGAGGTGAGTAAAATACAAATAATAGAATATGGGACATCGTGGACATATGAGACATGGAAGTTTGCAGTTCTGGCCTCGAAAGAGGGCAGCAAAAGTTTTGCCTAGTGCGAGCTTTAAGACATTAAGTCGAAATGATATTGGTTTATTGGGTTTTATTGGTTATAAGGTTGGAATGGCTAGTGCTTATGTGAGAGACAATGGGAATACTTCTTTAACAAAGGGTCAGAGAATAACTGTTCCTATTACAATTATTGAATTCCCTACGGTAAAGATTTTTTCTACAAGATTTTATAAAAATAGTAAGGTGGTGGGTGAAGTTCTAAATTCTAATATTGATAAGGAAGTTAAGAAAAAAGTTAAGCTTCCAAAAGAAGTTAAAAAGAAAGTTGAGGATATGAAGGAAGAGGATTATGATGATGTGAGAGTTATATTATATAGCCAGGTTAAGAAAACTGGAATTAAGAAAAAACCAGATATGATTGAAGTTGCTTTGAATGGAAGTAAAGATGAGAAAATTAATTGGGTTAAAGAAAATATTGCTAAGGAAATTAGTGTTAAAGATTTTATGAATGATGAGTTCATGAAGACTGGTTTACTAGATATTAGAGGAGTTACAATAGGTAAAGGGTTACAAGGCCCCACGAAGAGATTTGGTTTGAAATTAAGATCGCATAAATCGGAGAAAGGAGTTAGAGGCCCTGGTTCTGGAGGTCCATGGCATCCTGCAAGAGTTGAATATACTCAACCCATGGCAGGTCAAATGGGTTACTTTACTCGAGTTATTACTAATGGAAAGGTGATTAAAGTTGCAGAAATTTCTGAAGATGACATAAATCCAAGTAAGGGATTTAAGAAATATGGTGTGATTAAAAATGATTATGCTTTAATTTATGGAAGTGTTACTGGTCCTAGTAAGAGACCACTATTTTTTACAATGCCTGCTAGAGGAAGTAAAAATCAAACTAAGAAAAATTTTGAGTTTATTGAGTTAAGATGAAATTACAAGTATTAAACAAGGAAGGGAAGAAAGTTAAGGAAATGGATACAAAGTTATTCGAAGAACCAATAAGAATAGATATTATTAGTAAGATTGTTGAGGCTGAAAAGATAAGACAACCTTTCTCAAATACCTTTAGGGCAGGAATGGATAGGAGTGCTAGTGGAAATGTTAGGCATAGAAGACACGTTTGGAAATCACATTATGGAAGAGGAATGTCAAGAATTCCTAGGAAGGCCATGTCAAGACGAGGTACGCAATTTAGTTGGGTTGGGGCAATTGTTCCATTTGCCCGAGGCGGAAGGCGTGCTCATCCTCCCAAGGGAAGTACTGGGCTCGTTAAGATTAATAGAAAGGAAGCTATCAAGGCTTTGTTAAGTTCATTAAGTTATGTTGCAGACAATAAGGCTATTGAGAAAAAGTATGCTAGAATTGAAAAGGTGGAAGGCACTTTCCCATTAATTGTAGAAGATAAAGTTGTAGAACTAAAGACAAAGGATTTCTTAGATAGTTTGAAAAAGATATTGGGAGACCTTTATAGTGTTGCGGTTCAAGAAAAAAGTGTTCGGGCTGGAAAGGGTAAGATGAGAGGAAGAAAATATAAACAGAATGCTGGTTTGTTGGTTATTGTTGGAAATGATGAGGATAAAAATGTAAATGGGATTGATATTATTAAAGTAAATGATTTGAGTGTTTCGGATTTAGCTAGTGGTGGAGCTAGATTGACATTATTTAGTGAGAAAGCTATTGAGGAATTAGAAAAGGTTTTTGATGATGAAAAGAAATCTAAAACTAAAGAAGTTAAGGTAAAAAAAGTAGATATTAGAAAAGTTAGAAGAGAAAATAGAAAGAAGAAAGTAAAGAAGATTGAAGATAAATCTGAAGGAGTGAAGGAAGATGCTTAGACCAATTACCTCAGAAAAGGCAGTTAGATTAATTGAATTAAATAATACTTTGGTCTTTGAAGTGGATAGAAGAACTAAAAAAGACCAAATTAAGAAAGATATTGAAGCAGGTTTTAATGTCAAGGTCGATAGTATTAATAGTTTGATAAGAAGTAATAAAAAATATGTTTATGCTAAATTAAATCCTAAGAACTTGGCAGTTGATGTTGCGACAAGTTTAGGAATGATATAATAATATGGCTAAGAGAATAACACAACAAGCTAGAGGAAAAGGAAGTATGACTTTCAGAGTTAGACCCAGAGCTTATAGGCATAAGATTAGTTATCCTGGTTTGAGAGTTGAAGGTGTTGGTAAAATCATTAAGTTATTTAATTCAAGTGGACATACATCTCCCTTAGCTGAAATTGAAATTAAGATTAATGAAAAAGAAAAAGCTAGATTTATAGTGCCTGCTGCAGAAGGAGTTTATGAGGGTCAAGAAATCTATTTAGGGATTAGGCCTGAAAATGCGAATCCCTTATCTGGAGATATCTTGATGTTAAAAGATATTTCAATTGGTACTAAAATTTTTAATATTGAAAGTGTTCCTGGAATGGGTGGAAAATTATTAAGAGCTGGTGGAAGCAGTGCAGTTATTGCAGGCAATGAGAATGGTAAAACTGAAATATTAATTAGAAGAAGGAGAATTAAATTGAATGAAAATTGTAGGGCTGTGATTGGAGTGGTTTCAGGAGATGGTAGAAAAATTAAACCATTGGTTAAGGCGGGAAAAAGTCATTATATAAATAAATCTAAAGGTAGAAAATGGCATAGAACTTCTGCAGTAAAGGTGAATGCTATTGATCATCCGTTCGGTGGCGGAAGAGGAAAAAGAATTAAAAGTAAGATTGCTAAAAGAAATGCGCCTCCTGGAAGAAAAGTTGGGCATATTAGACCTAAACAAACAGGAAGGAAGAAAAGATAATGGCATTAGATAAGAAAAAAATAATTGGGAAGAAAGAGTTCAGTTTTAGAGGGCAATCTCTTGATGAACTTAAGAAGCTAGATATCAGGGAGTTTGCTAAGTTGCTTAAATCTAATGAGAAGAGAACTGCGTTAAGACAATATGATGAATTGCATAAATTCCTAATAACCTGTAATAATAAACTTGCTAAGAACAAACAAATTAAGACTCACCTAAGACATCTAGTGGTGGTCCCAAATATGGTTGGAATGAGAATTAATGTTTATAGTGGGAAGGCATTTATTCCGGTTGACATAATTCCTGAAATGTTGGGGCATAGGCTTGGAGAATTTTCACCTACAAGAACTAAAGTAAAGCACGGATCAGCAGGTGTTGGTGCTACAAGATCCAGTGCATCAAGGAGTGTAAAATAAAATGGCAGATTTAGATGGGATAAATAATGTAATTGATGCTCTAGAGACAGCACTAATAATACATCCTGAAGAGAAATTATTACATGGAGAATATAGGGGTTATGGGCCTGTAGCAGACATTGTGACAAGCATAGGTCCCTTGATAAGTGAATTAGATTCTGAAGAGTTTAAAATATGTGATTTAAGGGTAGATAATTTATTAAGGAGATATGAATAAAATGGCAGAGCAAAAGGAAATAGATAATCAAAAATTGAAAGAAGTTAAGAAAGATGAACTTGTTGAGGAAGTTAAAGCAACAGAGGATATTAAAGAAATGGAAGATAAAAATATGAAAGATAAGAAAGAAGAAAAGAAAGATAAAAAGAAAGTGAAAACACCTGCAGAACCAAATAGATCTGAGGCAGTTGTGAATGGTAGAGATCTTAGAATTTCAACTAAACATTCAGTCGCAGTTTGCAATTTTATTAAGAATAAAAATATTGATGATGCACTGGCTCATCTTGAAGAGGTTAGTAAGATGAAAAGAGCAATACCTATGAGGGGAGAAATTCCACATAGAAAAGGTAAAATGATGAGTGGTAGATATCCTCTAAATGCTGTTAAGGTTTTTATCCTATTACTGAAAAGTTTAAAAGCTAATGCAATTAATCATGAGTTAGAGCTTGAAAAGGTAAAATTAGCTTGCATGGCAAATGTTGCATCGAGGCCTATGAAGAGGTTTGGTCAGGGAAAACATAAAAGATCGCATGTTCAAATTAAATTGATACCAATGGGGGCTAAGAAGAAATAATGGCAACGATAAAAACAGAAAAGATAGATTGTAATGATTTTGCATGTCCAAATCATGGAGATATTAGTCTTAGAGGTAGAATCTTTAGAGGAACTGTTATTAAGAAATTTCCAAAGAGAATTGTAATTGAATTTGAAAGAACAATCTATATAAAAAAGTATGAGAGATATTCAAAAAGAAAAACAAAGTTACATGCTAGACTTTCAGATTGTATGTCAAAAGATGTTGAGATTGGAGATTATGTTGAAATAAAAGAATGCAGGCCTATCAGCAAGATTATACATTTTGTTTGTACTGGAAAGGTTGAGAAAGATGGTAACAAAATAAAATCTGGAGGAGAGAAATAAAAAATGAAAGGATTTGCAGCAAAGGCAACTAAGAGTATGAATATAGGAACCAACTGTTTGGCTAGTGATAATAGTGGAGCTAGGATTGTTAGAATAGTTAGTGTTAAGGGTGGAAAGACTAGAAAAGGAAGGCAAGGTTATGCTAAAATTGGGGATTGGGTTAAAGTTTCAGTTAGAAAAGGAGATCCTAAAATGAAGGGAGAAGTTTTTGATGCTGTTGTTATTAGACAGAAGAAGCCTTTTAGAAGATTGAATGGAGAAAGGGTTGCATTTATGGATAATGCGGTTGCCTTATTAAAAGATGATAAAGGAAATCCAAAAGGAACTCAGATTAAAGGACCTATAGCTAAGGAAGCTGGAGATAGATTTCCTTTTGTAAATAAAATTGCGAGGTTTGTATTATAATGAAAATTAAAATTTTCAAACATTTAAATTTTGGGAAAATTCAAATATAATGAAACAAAAATTTTCAGCATCGTGGACAGGAAGTAAGCAGCCAAGAAAGCAGAGAAAGTATAGAGCTAATGCTCCATTACATCTAAGAAGGAAAATGATAAGTATAAGTTTGAGTAAAGAATTAAAGAAAAAACATGATAAGAGGAATTTTCCCGTTAGGAAAGGAGACAATGTTAGCATTATGAGAGGAGAATTTAAAGGTAAATCTGGGAAGATTGAAAGCGTAGATATGAAGAAGATGAAAGTTATAATTGATGGAATTTATAGGACTAAGAAAGATGGAAGCAAGGTTGCAGTAATGTTTGAACCGTCTAATTTACAGATTAAGGAACTTGTGTTAGAAGATAAGAAAAGAAAAGAAAGCTTAGAAAGAAAGGCAAGTGTTAAAAATATAAAAACAGAAAATAAGAAGGAGACTAAGAAAAATGCATAAGAATAGAAGAAATATGGGGAATTTTTGGCCTGTGGCTAAGAAAGGGACAAAATATGTTGCTAAAAGCAGTCATAATAATATTAATTCTATTCCTCTAATAGTATTGTTAAGGGATGTATGTGGATTGGTTAAGAATGCTAGAGAATTAAAGAAGGTGTTAAATGAGAGGCAAATCAAAGTTAGTGGAAAGGAAATTAGAGATACCAACTATCCAGTAAGCTTATTTGATGTAGTTACTGCAGGAGATAAAATATTTAAAATTACTCTTGGAAGAAATAAGAAATTCAAATTAGAAGATGTAAAAGATGAGGGTACAAAGATTGTTAAGATAAGGGGTAAAAAGGATCTTGGTAAGAAGGGTATTCAGTTTAATTTAATGGATGGGAAAAATGTGCTTTCAAAAGAAAAGGCAAATGTTGGAGATTCGGTTATTTATGATTATAATAAGGGAAAAATTACAAAGATTGTTAATATGAATAAAGGGAGTGAGGGATTTGTAATTAAGGGGAAACACACGGGAGTCAAAGGAAAGATCACAGAGATCATTGAACAAGGTGGAAAGAAAATTGCAGTTATAAGTGATGATAAGGAGAAAATTAACGTTTGGATAAAGAACGTTATAGCTATGTAAGATGGAACAAGAAATGGAAAATAATACACCTATTGAAAGTGCTATACAAGAACAGCCAACAGATTCTCAAAAAATTGAGAGCAAATCTGAAAACGTGCAAGAGGATAATATTGAAGATAATAAAATGAAAAATAAAAATCCAATGCAAGAAATTGAAATAGAAAAAATGGTATTACACTGTGGAGGAACTGAAGATAAATTGGAAAAAAGTATAAAGTTATTAGAAATGATTTCTGGAAGTAAAAAGATTTATGTAGTAAGGTCAACAAGAAGAATTCCTACATTTGGAATTAGTCCGGGTAAAAAATCGGGTGCTAAAATTACAATTAGAGATAAAGTTAAGATTAAAGAATTATTAGAAAGATTTTTTGTATCAATGGATAATGAATTACCTAAAAAGCAAATAACAACTAATCAAGTTTGTTTTGGGATTCCTGAATATATTGAAATTCCCGGATTAGAATATAATAGGGATATTGGTATAACTGGATTTGAAGTTATGCTGGTCTTTAAAAGAAAAGGAAAAAGTGTTAAATTAAGAAAAATAAAGAAAGGAAAATATCCTAAGAGACAGGATGTTGCTAAGGAAGAAATTGAAAATTATATGGAAAGTAAATTTAATTTGGAGATAGAATAATATTGAAAATTAAAATTTTCAAACATTTAAATTTAGGAGAAATTAAAATATGACAGCAAGTGATTGGAGAAAAATGTTGAAGCAGTTTAGAAATAAACCAGTGATGAGGAATAAACTTATCAAGCATAATAAACCTAAAGATAGAACTACAGGGATTGCGCAGAAGAAATGTGAGAGATGTGGAAGATTTGGAGCCATGATTAGCAGTTATGGTTTGAATATATGTAGACATTGTTTTAGAGAAATTGCGGAGGACCTTGGTTTTAAGAAGTATAGTTAAAATGAGTCAAGATATAGTAGCAGACGGATTAAATGTAATAATGAACGCTAAAAAAGCGAGAAAGACAAAGGTAGTTTTACAAAAGCACTCAAAGGTATTGAGGCACATTTTAGATTTAGCTAAGGAAGGTGGATTGTTAGATTATGAGGTGAAAGGTAATGAGTTAAATGTTGAGATTAAAGATCTTAATGCTATTAAGGCTATTAAGCCAAGATATACTGTTAAGAAAGATAATATTAATTTCTATGTTAGAAGATATTTGCCTGCTAGAGATTTTGGATTTGTAGTAGTTAGTACAAATCAAGGATTAATGAAACATAATGAAGCTGAAGAAGGAAATTTGGGAGGATGCCTAATGGCTTATATGTATTGATGGTAGAAGATAACGTTACACCTACTGAAAAGCCTACAGATGGAACTCAGGAAGAACCTGTTGCAAGTGAAGAAAAGGTAGGGGATACTAAGATGAAAACTGAAAAACCTAATGAAGTTTCTGAGGATGTGGACAATACTAAGACTGAAATGGATGTTGTAGAAGAAACTGTAGAGAATAATCCGGTTAATAGTAAGAAAGATGATAAAGATAGTTTATATGAAGAAATTGAGATTCCTGAAGGAGTTAGTGCTGAAGTGGTTGATGATATTCTTATTGTTAAAAAAGATGATAAAGAGATTAAGAGAAAATTGGTAAGTCTTTTAGATATCGAAGTTAAAGGAAATAAAGTTATTATTCGTGCCGAGAGAAATAGAAAGTTAGAGAAAAAGTTGTTTGGAACTTTTAAGGCTCATATTAATAATATGATTAAGGGGCTGAGTGAGGGATTTGAATATAAATTGAGAGTTTCAAATGTACACTTCCCAATGAATGTTAGTTATGATGAGAATAAGAATTTGTTTACTATTAAGAATTTCTTAGGTGAGAAGAAGGATAGAATAATTAATGGAATTCCTGGAGTGGATGTTAAGGTTAATGGTGAAGATGTAATAGTTAGTAGCCATGATATAGAAAAGGCAGGGCAAGTTGCAACCAATATTGAAAAGGGTGCTAAAGTTAAGGGCAAGGATCGAAGAATATATCAAGATGGAATTTTCATTATACAAAAACCAGGGAGGGTTTATCTAGAATAAAACAATGAAAATCAAAATTTTCAAACATTTAAATTTTGGAGAAATTAAAATATGACGAAAGCGAAACCAGTATTCAGGCAAGTAGATGCTCACAAATATAGTAAGTTAGGTGTGAGAAGAAAGAAGAAAGTTAAGTATAGGTTCCCTAATGGAAGAGATAATAAAATTAGATTGAACTATGCTGGCAGATTGAGAAAGGTCAAGGTAGGTTTTAAGAATGAGAATGATGGAAGGCATTTAGTTAATGGTAAAAAAGTTATTATGATTTACAATGTTGCAGATTTGAAAAAAATTGTAGAGGGTTGTATTGGAATTATTGGAAAAGTTGGAGATAGGAACAAGAAAGATATTGCAGAGTATGTTGTTAAGAATAAGATTGAGTTGTTTAGATTTGATGCTAAGAAGTTTTTAGATAGATTGGATAAGAAAATGAAAGAAGCTAAAGATAAAAAGGATAAGAGAAAATCAGATAAGATAGCTAGAGATAAAAAGGCTAAAGCTGATGAAGAGAAAGCTAAGAAAGAAGCAGAAAAGAAGAAAGCTGATGAAGAGAAGAAGAAGGATAAATTAGAAAAAAAAATTGATGAGAAGAAGGAAAAGAAGGTTGATGTAAATGTTGAAAGTAAATCTAAAATGAAGGAGAAGAAGAAATGAATTTAAATAAGAAGAAAGAACTTGCAGCAAAAACTCTTGGAGTTGGAAAAGGTAGATTGCAGTTTAAACAAGAAAATCTTAATGAGATAAAAGAAGCTATTACTAGGCAAGATATTAAACAATTAAATCAAGAAGGCATAATTGCAATTAAACCAATTAAGGGAAGGAAGAAAAATGTTACTAGAAAACATAGAAGAGGTCCTGGAAAGATTAAAATTAAAGTTAATAAGAGAAAGCAAGAATATGTTAAAATAACGAGAAAACTAAGGGCTTATGCTATGAGTTTGAGAGAAAGGGGAGTTTTGGGAAGAGAACTATATAAAAAGATAAGAAATAAAATTAGAATGAGAGAATTTAGAAGTAAGGCTGGAATGAAGGACTTTTTGAATAAGCATGAGGATGTGGATTTTGACTTTGTTAGTAAAGATAAGAAAGTTGAGACTAAGAAGATAAAAAAGATAATTGCGAAGAAGATAATTGTTAAGGCTAAGAAAGAAACTAAGAGTAAGGCTGTTGTGAAGAAGGATGTTAAGGATACTAAAACTAAAAAAACTAAGGAGAAGAAGAAATGAAACGACTAGATAGGAGAAGGCGAAGAGAAAGTAAGACAAACTATACTAAAAGATTACTTTTGTTAAAAGGCAATGTTCCAAGATTGGTAGTTAGAAAAACAAATAAGTATGTATTATTACAAGTTATTGAAAGTAAACATGCTCAAGATAGTGTAGTTTGTGAGGCTAGTACTAAGGAACTTTTGAGATATGGGTGGCCTAAAGATAAGAGTGGAAGTTTGAAGAGTTTGGCTGCTGCGTATTTAACTGGAATGTTGTTGGCAAATAAAGCTAAAGCGAAGAATGTTAGCAAAGTTATATTAGATACTGGATTGATTCCAAGTACAAAGGGGAGTAGAATTTATGCAACAGTTAAAGGAGTTGTTGAAGGTGGATTGGAAATCCCTCATGATCAAAATATATTGCCTTCAGATGAAATGATTAATAAATATGATTTTGTTGAGAAAATTAAAGGAGGATTAAAATAAAATGGCAGGAGAAAGAAGACCCCCTATGGGAAGAAATGATAGACGTAATCAAAAACCTAGAAGTAGGGCTGAAATAGAAAAAGCTCGAGAAGAGAGATTAAAAGAACAGCAAGCTAAAGCTCTTGAAGATTGGAGGCCGGTAACTGAATTAGGGAAGAAAGTAAAAGCTGGAAAAATTAAAGATATTAATGAAGCTTTGAAATCTAAGATTTTAGAACCTGAAATAGTAGATCTCTTATTAAAAACAAAGGAAGATATTTTGAATATTGGTCAAGCTAAAGGAAAGTTTGGTGGCGGAAAGAGAAGGGCTTGGAGGCAAACTCAAAGAAAGACTAAAGAAGGTAATGTTGCCACATTCTCATGCATGGCAGTAGTAGGTAATGAAGGGTATGTAGGATTAGGATATGGGAGAGCAAAGGAAACATTACCTGCAAGAGCGAAAGCAGTTAGAAAAGCTAAATTGAATTTGCAAAAGATTAGAATGGCTTGTAGTAGTTTTGATTGTACTTGTGGTGAACCCCATACTATTCCATTCATTGTTGAAGGTAAGGCGGGAAGTAGTAGGGTTAAATTAATGCCAGCTGCTCAGGGTACAGGATTAGTTGCAGGTGATGAGCTTAAGAAAATATTAAGGGTGGCAGGAATAAAAGATGTTTACAGCGTTACAAAAGGTAAGAAGAGAACAACATTAAATATGGCTAAGGCGTGTATAGATGCACTTAGCAAGACTATGGAGATGTAGATAAAAATGGAAGCATATAAAATTAAAAATTTTAATCTCCCATTTTTAGGAGGAATAAGATAAAAATGGAAGCATATAAATTCATTAAATTAAAGAAAGAAGAATTTGGTATTAAGGAATATATCAAAAGACAATTAGGAAAAGGAAAGATTAGTAATTTGGATATTGAATATACTCCTGTCGGTGAGAAAATTATAATTAGTACAAGTAAACCAGGATTAGTTATTGGTAGGAAAGGTGAGCAAATCCAGCAATTAACCATGGTTTTGAAGAAAAGATTCAAATTAGAAAATCCTCATATTGAGATTAATGAAATTGAAAATCCTTTGTTTGATGCGCAAGGAGTTGCAGATGAAATTGCTATGGCGTTAGAGAGAATGGGGAATCTAAAATTCAAGGTTATTGCATATAGAAAATTGCAAGAGATTATGAGGGCAGGAGCATTAGGTTGTGAATTGAGATTAAGTGGGAAGTTGCCAAGTGAAAGGGCTAAAAGTTGGAGATTTGCTGAAGGATACTTAAAAAAAGCAGGAGATTCTGCTAAAGAAGTTGATAGAGCTCAGGCTACAGGTTTAACTAAAACTGGGATAATTGGAGTAAAGGTTGCAATAATGCCGCCAGATGCTAGAATTTATGATCGAATTGTTGTTGATGATGAAATGAGAAGCAAGTTAGGGGTTGTTGAGGAAGATGAAACTTCTAAGAAGAAACAAAAAAGTTCTGTTAAATCTAAAAAAGGAAATTCAGATAAATCTGCTGAAAAGATAGATGTTGAAGCAGAGAAAGTTGCATTGGCTGCAGGAGAAGTTGCAAAAGCAGAAGAAGAAAAAGAAAAATCTAAGAATGATAAAAAGGTAAAAACACCTACTATTGAAGATTCAAAAGAAATATTGCATAATAAATTGGAAGAGATTGAAGAAGAACATGATAATATTGTAGATCATGAGGATAATGTTAATAAATCTAAGGAGACTCAGGATAATAATTAAAAATGGCTATAATTAAAAATTCAGATATTGTGAAGATGTCAGATGAAGAATGTAAAGAGAAAATTAGAGATTTGAGAATGGAATTAATGAAAGAACGAGTTAATGTGGCGAAGGGCGGTAAAAATAAGATTAAAGAAATTAAGAAAACAATTGCAAGATTATTAACATTCAATAGATTAAATAAATCTGTTGATGTAAAATAACATGGATATATGTCCGAAATGTGGATTGCCTTTGCAAGCATGTGTTTGTGAGGAAATTGCGAAAACAGAACAGAGAATACAGATAACAACTGAAAAGAAAAAATTCGGTAAGATTATCACAGTGATCTCAGGTTTTCAAGATGTAGATTTGAAAACCATAGCAAAAGATCTTAAACATGCCTTGGCATGTGGAGGCACAGTAAAAGAGAATACTGTTGAACTCCAAGGAGATCATCAAGCAAGAGCCAAGGAAGCCTTGGTTAAGCTTGGATTTTCGCAAGACAGCATAGATGTTGCATAAAGGTTAAAAATCAAGAAGTGAAGATCTGAAAAGATCGCAGATGATGAAGCATCAAATATAATAAAATGGCAGAAGAAAAACAAAATAAGGAAACACCGAAAATGGTAGCTGTAATTAGAATTGCAGGAATGGTGAAGGTAAGGAAAGATGTAGCTGAAACTTTAGATAGATTAAGATTAAGAAGAAAATATGCTTGCGCCATAGTTGATGTAAATAATAAAAATATTGTTGGAATGTTAAAAAGGGTTAAACACTATATTGCTTATGGAGATATTGATAGTAAGACCTTAGAGAAATTGATCAAAGAGAGAGCTGAGAGTGAAGAAGGTAGAAAACATAAAATAGAGATTAATGCAGGAGAGATTGCTAAAGGATTGATGGAAGGTAAGAAGCTTGCAGATTTTAAGTTGAAAGGGTTTTTTAGATTACATCCTCCAAGAAAAGGAATTGATAGTAAGTTACAATATCCTAAAGGTGTTTTAGGAAATAATAAGAAGGATATAAATAAATTAATTGAGAGGATGTTGTGATATGGTAATTAAAACTAAAAAAACAAAGAAAGCAGTAGGTCAGAGAGGAAAAACTAATCATGGTCATGGAGCTAGAAAAAAATGGAAGAAAAGTGGGCATAAAGGTGGAATTGGAATGGCA
>Ga0066859_10000311_pt1 | contig 15795 bp, 15 predicted proteins | sample ETNtaG_16_FD_65600 | JGI IMG/M metagenome (GOLD analysis project Ga0066859, IMG submission 65600) | Marine microbial and viral communities from oxygen minimum zone, Eastern Pacific Ocean - ETNP201406SV199 | ecosystem: Environmental > Aquatic > Marine > Oceanic | place: Pacific Ocean: Eastern... | reverse complement strand
GGCAATCTGCATCGAAACGTCATCTACAAGGGAAGTAAAGCGCCTGGTTTACCCTTCAGCCGGCTTGATTCCTTAAACCCGGAAGACCTCTGGGACTGGATGGACAGTGAGCGAGCCAAAGGCATCGAGTCGCTGGCAATTCCCCACAACTCCAATGGTTCAAATGGCAATATGTTCGATCTGGTGAAATTTGCCGGTGAGCCCCTGGATGCCGATTACGCAAAACAGCGAATGCGCAACGAACCCCTGGTTGAAATCACACAGGTAAAGGGTACATCGGATACCCATCCATTCCTCTCGCCTAACGACGAGTGGGCGGATTTTGAGATCTTCCCCTATCAGATTGCCCGTTGGACCAAGAGTCGACCACAGGGGAGTTATGTGCGTGAAGCCTGGTTGAATGGGCTCAGTATGGAGAAGAGAGGATTCAATCCGTACCTGTTTGGGGTTGTCGGTGCGAGTGATACCCATAATTCCGGTGAACAGTTTGATGAATCGAAATTCGTCAGCAAAGTAGGCACGCTTGACAGTGATGCTGAAAACCGTGGCTCGATTCCGATCCCGACGACAGACGGATCCATTGCCTTCCGAGAAGTCTATAACCGCTTTTTCAGTGCTGCGGGCCTTGCGGCAGTGTGGGCTGAAGAGAACACCCGGGATGCCATATTCGATGCCTTCCAACGTAAAGAGACATTCGGTACTTCGGGTCCGCGGATGAAGGTCCGGTTGGCCGTCGGTTACGACATTGCGGCCGAAGTGTTGAACAGCAAAAGAGCATTGTCCAATGCTTATGCAAACAGCACTCTCCAGGGTGGAGAGTTGAAAGCAAAACGTCGGGGTAATCCGCGTTTTCTTGCCTGGGCGTCAGCTGACCCGTTGGGAACCAGGCTGCAGAGATTGCAGGTAATCAAGGGCTGGATCGATAAGGGACAGACTCACGAAGAAGTATTCGACGTTGCCTGCTCAGACGGACTGACAGTCGATACCACGACGCATCGCTGCCCGGATAATGGTGCAAAAGTTGATATTGCCGATTGCAGCATCACAGCCGGTGTCGGTGCCGGGGAACTGAAAGCGGTCTGGGTCGATCCAACATTTGATTCGAAACAACGGGCTTTCTACTACGTTCGCGTACTCGAGAATCCGACCTGTCGCTGGTCTACCTGGGACGCGGTGAAGGCAGGTACACAAACGAGACCTGATCTTGCAACCACGATCCAGGAACGTGCCTGGACTTCGCCTGTATGGATCAAACCTCACTAGAGTCGTAATCACTCGCGTTAAGGAAACTGTGAAAATGAAAACAATAGTTCAGCTAATACTCTTAATTCTGCCTTTGAGTGCAGTTGCGGAACAGCACTGCCAGCCATCCCAGTGGGGAGCTGACGATGAAATCGGTGCCGCCAATCGGATCAACACTGTCAGCGTCTTGAAGGCGGCGAAACTCATCAAAAAGGGAAAGACACACGGACTTGGAATAACCATCGACAGTACAACGCCGGCGTTTGCGCCAAGAAGTCTGTCACTCATGGTGGTACAACCGAACCAGCAGGAAAGTAACCGGCCTTTTTTTGACATGACCTATAACGATGACATTTTTCAGGGGTGGTTTGGTATCGGCTCTCAGATTGATGGACTGGGGCACCTGGGATACAAGGGCGTCTATTACAACTGCAATCACGGAAAAGATTTTGCCGGTATTTCCGGATTGACGAAAATGGGGATTGAGAAGGTACCGCCGATTGTAGCCAGGGGCATTGTTCTGGACGTTGCGGGCCATTACGGCGTTGAAACTCTTGATGCAGGGCAGTACTTTTCCGTCGACGACGTTAAGGCTATCGAAAAGAAGCAGGGTACGCCGGTTCGAGAGGGTGATGTCGTACTGTTTCATACCGGCTGGACCGACGCTAAACTAAAGTCCGATCCCGACGCATGGGTCAGCGGTGAGCCGGGACAGTCCGAAGAAGTCGCTGCCTATCTTGCCAGCAAAAAAGTTGTTGCGGTTGGCGCTGATACCTGGGGGCTGGACGTGGTGCCGTCGCAAGTGGAAAGCCGACCATACCAGGGGCATGTGATATACCTTAAGGAAAATGGCATCTACATTTTCGAGACCATGAACACGGGACCACTGGTTAAAGAGAAGGCATTTGAGTTCCTGTTTGTGCTTGGTCAGGCAAAAGTGAGGGGTGCCGTTCAGATGATCATTAACCCCGTGGCCATCTATTAACTGATTTTGTGACAGAAACTGTAACAGCCAGGCCGGGAACCCCGCCATTTGACGTAGAGCTGGTGATACTGGAGGAAGATACATTTCTTGTACTGAGTGCAGGTAATGTAGTTTTTGAGATCAGGGAAGATGTTGACTCACGGCTCAGGCAGGCATCCGATCGTTTGCTCTTCAACCCCTCGGGTGTATTCGTGGCGGGCACGAAATCGGCCAGTTTGAACGGCAGCTTGTTCTCGCAGTGAAAAGGAGCCAGATTTGAACGAGTCTGGGTTATGACGGAATAGCCTGACGCTTGTGACTAGAGCGCCGGTGACAACCCGCCATCGACGTTAATTGAGGTTCCCGTGACATAACCACCTGCATCTGAACATAAAAGGCAGGCCAGGTTGGCACATTCCTCAGCCTCGCCAAATCTCCCGATGGGAATATTCTTGCCCGCTCGTGCAACAAAGTCTTCAAAACTCAGCTCTTTGTTTGTTGCATCGTAGGCCCTTTGAATCTGGTCCGATTTGATTCTACCGATATTGAATCCGTTTACGAGGATGTTATAGGGGGCACCTTCTCCGGCCAACACTTTCGTCAGTGCCATACCAGCTGCTCTGGTAACCGATGTAGGTGCAGATCTGGCAGACGGAGTCTTTGCCATCGTGTTCAGCATGTTGATGATTCTCCCCCAATTGCGTTCCTTCATACCTGGAAAGACCAGCCGACTCAGTCTGACGGCAGCCATCAGTTTCAGATCAAAATCATACTGCCATTCTTCATCGGATATAGACTCAAACTCGCCTGCTTTGGCATGACCCGCGTTGTTAATCAGGATGTCTACTCTGCCGAGTTTGCTCAGTACTTTCTGGAACATATCTTCAATTTCACTGGCCTTTGAGACATCGCATGAAATACCGATGATCCTGGTTTTAACACCGGACTGCAGCGTTGATACTGCAGTATCCAATGCATCCTGCCTTCTTGCTATCAGTGCGACGTCTGCGCCTGATTCAACAAATTTTTCAGCCATGGCATAGCCGAGACCAAGACTGCCACCAGTGATGAGTGCAACCCGACCGTCCATTCTCACTTCCATTACGACTCCCGGTGTTTGTTCAGGCTCACATAATCGCTGTAACACCAGATGCTTGCAACGGAATAAGAGGTTAACTGTTCAGCATTGATTGGACATCTCTGTAAAAAGAGGTCTGATACCGCTCGTGATTGCAGAACATAATGAAAATTCTGCTGCCTTTAGAAATAGAAGTTTCCGGTTCTGGTGGTATGTCGCTTCCCCATGCGAACAATCTCACCCTGGGTGAACTGCAGATGGCTCTGCATCATGTCAGTCTGGATGACCGGATTTCCGCGATATACCAGAGATTTGTCGGCTCTGGCATATCATGTGAAGCTTTGCTGATGTTTAACGATTCTAACTTTGAGGATATCGCCAGACTGATGCCTTTCGATGAAGAACTGAATTAAGCAAGCGAGGTGGAACTTCTTATGGATACTGCCAATATTCAGATGGTGACGATGACACTGCTCAATGAACTCAGAGAGACAGATGTAAAGGGCCGATTGGTGGCGAGGAGTTTGTCGTCATTTTAGTCGATACCGAAGCAGAGCCAGCGGTACTGCTTGCAGATCGATTGCAGAAGCAGATCAGCGGCATTGAGACATGATTTGGCGACCATCTGATCGAGGTGACGGCAAGTTTTGGTGTCTGTGAGCTGAATGAGAATATCACTGATTATGATGATTGGTTTGCTCGTGTGTATCAGGCGTTCTACAACAGTTAGAAAAACGGTCGAGACCCGGGTCTCGGCACTACTATAGTGGCTGAATATAGTGGCTGAAGTGTCCGTTGTGCCTGAATTCCCTCAGGATTTACACTTCGGGTCATTCCCGCTGGTTTGCCCCGTCTTTCCGTGCGGGAGGGTGGTGTAGGTGATACTCTCTGCTCAAGTTGAACATTCTAAGAGCAGTTATGAGACTTACGACGTCTATCACGGGTCATGACCTTAACAAGGTCGGTGAAATCGCCAGGAACCTGGAGAACCAGGGTTATTTTGGTGTTTCCACCCAGGAGAATCGGTTTGATCCTTTCCTACCCCACGCAATTGCAGCGACATCAACATCGACGCTGCAGCTCAGGACCAGTATTGCCATAGCCTTTTCTCGATCTCCCATGGCTGTCGCAAATGTTGCCTGGGATATTCAGGCTGCATCACAAGGTCGATTTACGCTAGGACTTGGCAGTCAGGTAAAAGGACACAATGTACGAAGGTTCAGTGTGCCATGGAGCCCGCCCGCACCAAGACTGCGAGAGTATGTGCAGGCCCTGAGGGCGATCTGGTCGTGCTGGCAGACCGGGGCAAAGCTGGATTATCAGGGAGAACATTATCAGTTCTCGCTGATGACGCCGAATTTCACGCCGACACCGCTTCCCTGTCCACCGCCTGCTGTCCAGATTGCGGCTGTTGGTCCGGCCATGATGAAAGTGGCTGGCGAAGAATGTGATGGCGTTCAGCTACACGCATTTTGTACCCGGAAGTATCTGGATGATGTTGTAATCCCGAGGCTCAAAAAGGCACTGGCCAACTCTGGGCGAAAACGTGAGGATTTTGAAATCTCCGGTGGGGGATTTGTGGCAACCGGAAAGGACGATGAATCAGTACAAAAGGTGTTTGAATGGGTGCGGATGCGAGTTGGCTTTTATGGTTCGACGCCTTCCTATTGGCCCGTATTTGAAACTCATGACCTGCAAGATCTTGGACACAAGTTAAACGATATGTCCAAGAAAGGTCAGTGGGATCAGATGACAGACGAAATCTCAGATGACGTGGTGCGACTGTTTTGTGCTGTTGGGAAGCATGATGAGATTGCATCGGCCATCAAGGAGCGATTTGGTGGCATAGCTGATATGGTTTCCTGTGATGGTTTGCCCAAGGATCTGATTCAGGATATAGCTGAAATCCCAATTCTGAACAAATGAAATAGATCCGTGGTGTGCCTGCGGAAAGCAGATTCATCGAGCATGACCGAGTTTCATCGCAACCACATATGTTTTTAGCACAAGCGTAAGGTGATTTAGCCAATTAGATTGTATATTGACTTCCATATTCTGAACTAGTCCCTGGTATTCATATTCATGGAAGGTTTAGCTGTTGTCAGACGAGGATTATTCCTCGTTTCTGCACCTTTGTTCTTTATTAATTTTGCCCTGCCGGTTCAATCCAAGGCTATTGGTGCCAGCGCACTGGAAATTGGTGGTTTATTCAGTCTGTTTTCTCTGTCTTTACTACTCATGCGGCCAGTGATTGGTTTTGGTATTGATCGGTTTGGTCGGCGGGTCTTCTTTCTATCGGCCTTGCTTCTATATGTGGGTGCCTATACCGGATACTCGTTCGCCCTCGATATTGAAACCATGTACGTGGCCAGGTTCTTCCAGGGACTTGGAGCTTCGTTACTCCTTGTATCGGTAGATGTGATGACCGCTGACCTGACGGATGCCACCGATAGAGGTCAAGCCATGGGTCAAAATGTTGAAGTTCAGACAAGGGCGACGTTCCTGGGTGCGTTTATTGGATTTGGACTCATCGGTGCGGTACCAGCTCTGGCCTGGAAATTCAGTTTTGCGCTATTCGCCGGGATTGCGTGTTTTGGATTTATCTTCGCGCTGATCAAACTACCTGAAACGAAAACAGAACAGATGGCTGAATCTGGCACTGATTTTGAGATTTCAGAATCCTTAAAGCGACTGATGGGGATCCTGTTTCTGATGGGTGTGGCGAGTGCACTGATTCAGCCGATTTACCTTATTTACCTGCAGGACGGTTTCACGACTGATTCCAGAATTCTCTCCTGGGCATTTTTACCTGCGGGTATCATCTATGCACTGCTTCCTTCAAAGATGGGTGCACTTGCTGATAACAGGGGTCCGCTTGGGTTTATGTTGATCGGAATGATAACTGCGGGCATCCTGTATTTTGCAATGTCGTACGCCCCGGGTTTCTGGTCTCTTGTGGTTATTTACAGCACCTCAGTCGTAGGTTGGACAATGATAGAACCCTCGAGAAAAACCTTAATTGCCAGATGTGCAAGTTCATCGACGGTGGCGCGAACATTTGGTACTGCTGAAATGGCAGCAGGTCTTGGTGCAACCTTGGGTCCTTTGATTGGTGGATATCTCTACGATCATGTCAGTCATCAGAGTCCATTTATATTTAATGGGGTGTTGATGCTGTTCGCGGCTGGTGTTGCGAGTGTTATATTACAGAACAGCTCTGATGCAAAAACCGGTCAGACTGCCGACCTGGATTGAGGTTTTTCCAGAGAAATGTGAGGCGTTTTGTTGAAACAGTAAAGTGAGACATTTAATGAACCCCGGCAGACACTATGATCATTCGTGATTTTCACCATTCGGACCTGGGTGAACTCGTCGACGTATACAACGACGCAAGAAGACTGGTTGAGTGTTTCAGGTCAGAAGATGTTTCTAGCAGGAGACTCAGATCCCTGACCAGTAATGAGTCGATACAAGTCGCTGTTGTCAAGCAGGTCGTGGTCGGCTTCATCTCAATATGGCCACCTGAAAAATTTATCCACCATCTGTACGTCAGGCCTAGCTGCCAGAATCTAGGGATAGCAAAAAGACTTATCAAAACCTGTCAGGATCGCTATGGTCTGCCTCTTTCGCTGAAGACTCTGGCAGCAAATCGCAATGCCTGTGATTTCTATGAGTACAACAACTGGGAACTGATCAGTGCCGGGCAGGGATCAGAAGGCCCTTATCATCAATACAGTCTACGAAGTGCCTGAACATTGGTCACATGCGGGGTAGTATTTGACCTTGATGAGACCCTGCTGGGAAGGTCAGCATCTCTCAGGCAGCACGGCCACTGTTTTTAGACTGAATTTAGACACCTGATCAGCCGGGCTGAACACAGTTTTGTTGAAGAGTTCATGAAGCTTGATGGTAATGGCTACATGCCAAGGAAAGAATTTCTCAGTTTAGTTTCAGCCGCAATAGATTCGACAAACGTCAGTGAAGGTGTTGTGACAAACGGTGGCTCAACTAATTTTTGATTCGGCCGATAGGTTGAGTTTGAACGACCCAGACCCTTGCTGATTTGTTTCTGGACTTGGCTGCGTGTGCGATTGAGGATCAGAGATTGGGTCTAAGCGTTTCGATCATTTGTTTGAAGCTTTCGACGATGCTCTGCTCTTTGTAGTCCTTGAATTCTCCAGCATCAAAAAAGGTACCGAAACAAGTGGGACAGGATTCGTACTAGATGTGGAACTGGTCTTTGTCGATCATGGCCAGCATCTTCACATCACAGTGAGGGAAGTTGATTTTCCGCATGCGATTATATTCCTCATTAGTTTATTCATCGTTTGTTCATCGCCAATATCAATGTTCTCGGATCCGCGAGTGTTCTTGAGATCTTCTTTTTCAAGTACATCGAGCCAAAGTCCCTTACAGTTGATGCGCAGGTTTACCTCAATATTTTCGTAGGTTACGGTGGTGAACTCCGCTGCGCATTTAGGACACTGCATCACGTTCTTCCAGGTCATCCATGATAGAAGCACGCTAGAATTCCAACTCGTGTACCGTGTTATCGGCGGATCATTTCGGAGTTGGGGTTGAGCGAGATGAACCTGCCGACGATCATCAGGGATTGAAACCAGAGTTGCAAAGGCCATTCGTCCTTTCAAACCAACGGGTAATAGTTTTTTAAAAATTTCAATGTTATCATAGCTATACAGCGTGAAATTATAGTTGTTCCACAATAATAGGGATGTTTTATTCTACCCAAATCGAGTTAGAGTGCAGAGTTTGGCTGGGTGTTGTCGATGATCAAACTGATGTTAGTGAGATGATAACAAAATGATTGCACCTGTGTTTCGGTGGAGACATCTCGTTGAATCGAGAAGGGTTTAAGCTTGAATACCGTTCTTTATTCAAAAAGTGATTCTTAAATATGAATGACAAAAAGAAAGATCTGAATCCGGTCCCCGCAATCAAACCAGCACAGGATGAGGTTGCATCCTATCGTAGTACCAACCGATCTGATGCACCAAAGCAAAGTAACTTCAATGGTATGTTGGTGTTCAGTCTTGTCTTGATGGCCATCATGATGGGCGTGGGTGGATACACGTTGTTTGAAGTACAGCAACGGCTTGATCAATCAAATAAAATTCTCGAAGAGGCAAACAAAAATGTCAGAGATCTTGAAAGCCGCCTTGAAGCCACCGGCACCGATGTGTCAAAAACAATCCAGGTAATTCAATCAAAGCAGGAAACAAATTTCAGCGAGATAGACAAGCTTTGGAAAATCGCCTATCGGCAGAACAGACCCAAGCTTCAGGAACTCGAGAAAAAAGTTGGTACGATCAGCGCGGGCAACCTTAAGCTGACAACTCAAACCAAGAATCTCAGCACGGATGTTAACAAGGTAACTTCAGAACTGAATCGCTTCACAAAAAGCATTTCAGATATGCGTCAGAACCTTTTGAAGGACAATCAAAAGGTAAATACAGAGGTTACCCTGGTGAGAGGTCAGGTTCAGGATCAGGCCGACCTTGTTGAAGGTAATCGTCGCTCGATCTCTGCTCTGGATAATAAGGTCAAGAATGTCGAGGAGTCCATCGATGTTTTTGACAGATATCGACAACAGGTGAATCAGCGATTGCTGGACCTGCAGAATCAGATTCAGACTGAACCAGAACCAGAACCAGAACCAGAACCAGAACCAGAACCAGCACAACCCCCAACCAACTAGTTACTCGTCATACCATAAAGGCTCTTCTCTGGGTGGTCAGCTCGGACGCCGGATGTGAAGGATCAGCTGCTGATCACTGGTTCTGACGGGCTTGATCAGGTGGAAACGTCCAGTCCTGTAGAACACTGACTTCGATCGAATAGTTTTGGAAGGTCAGGATAACACCGTCTTCGGTTATGCTGAGTAATCGGATGCCATCTGCAACGATGTTCCCTTCTCGGATCATCTGGCCATTGATATTCACCATTCTGAATTCCGCATCCTCTGAAAACAGATGGCTGGAAAATCGCAATGCGGGAATCCTGCTTTGTACTTCTCTGGGTAGATCGGTGATTCTCACGGGTGCTGCCAATGCCGCCGGCGTGTGGTTAGTGATTGGAACGCTTGCAGCAGCTTCGTCTGGTGGCTGAACATCAGGTGACTTGAATTGCCGGGGAGGGGTACTCGCCGGGACCGCCGGACTGTTAGCAATTGCGGTTGCGTTCTGTTGACCTGACTGGGTCAGCCAGAACCAGTATCCCGCTGCATTAACGATGATGATCGCAATAATAGCGAAAAACCAGCGATGTGAATTTGCATCTCGCGATCCTGACGGAACCGGTGCGCGATGGATTGTACTCAGATCAGGCGTCTGATTAGCCTTGCGTTCCTGTTCCGATTTATTCAGCGCATCGAGGATATATGACATGACTAGTCCTGACTCGCGTTTTTACGAATGAAGGGGATGCCAAGACCTTCAGTACTGTTTATATGAATCCAGGTCCGAGCACCAACGATGCCGTCGGGAATCAGGCCAACCGAAATCTGGAATTTCTTTACCTTGTGTTCCAATGCCAGATCGAAAGGGTTGCCAGTGTCATAGGTAGGTTTCACCTTATCGATTAAATCTATCTGACTGACTAACCAATCGACCGTGGTATCCCGATCACCAAGAGTCGAAGCTTTGGTGTAAGCGGGTGGTATCCGCCAGAGCAGAGTAAACAAGCCGTTCCAGATACTGAGGAAATCTGATCGTTCAACCAGGAATGTCCCGTCTGCTGCCACCAGACTGATTCCCTCATCTGAGATACCAGTAATCACATAGTGTGATTCAGCATGGACGTTAGTGAGATCGACAATCACCGGTCGATTCAAGTGTGAAACATCACGCAGACTTCCCAGGAGGGAAAGACACTGAAGATCAGAATCTGATGCGATAGTACAGGCATCCGTACCGGGTGCCAGAACCAGGTCATGTCCCCAGAGACGAAACAGGGCACTAAAAGCCTTGTCTTGTGAGGGAAATCCCTTCATTGAATCGACTGCGGTGTACTCAGGATCAGAGACTTCCATAAAAACTGCAACAGGATTTGTTTCGACTATTGCATCGGATGTGGCTGGCTCCACCGGTTTATCTTCCGGCAGAGAAACGATGGTCTCGACCACTGGCTGACTTGCAGGGTCTGCAACGGGTTTCTGGTTATCTTTGCCTGTATAAAGAAGCAGAGTCAGAACGCCGATTGCCGCAACCGATGCTGCCAAGGCTGGCATCCAGTTTGATTTCACCTGATCAGGGCCCAGAACCTCGATTGCCGCTTCGTTGACGGTTGCGGTGTCCACCTGAAGCCGGTTCTGTGCATAGGTACCAAGGAGTGATCTGTCACAGACAAGATTCACCAGTCTGGGAATGCCACCGGTGATCTTAAAGATGCGATCAATACTTCGAGCAGAAAAGAGCGCGCCCTTTGCACCCGCAACTTTCAGGCGATGCTGGATATATTCTGCAACTTCTTGACGTGTCAGTGCATCCAGGTGGAATCGAGCCGTGACTCGCTGAGATAGCTGACGAAGTTCCGGACCGGCGAGAATCGTGAGAAGCTCCGGTTGACCCAGGAGGATGATTTGCAGAAGTTTACGCTGGTCTGTTTCGAGATTCGTGAGGAGCCTTAGCTGTTCCAGCACATCAACTGCCAGATTTTGAGCTTCATCAATAATTACGACGGTCTTCCGTCCTTGCTGATGTGACGCAAGGAGATACAGGTTGAGTTCGTCCACCAGGACCTTGATGCTCGCGTTTTCCGGATACGGAATATTCAAATCGTCACAGATGGTTGCCAGCAATTCGATGACAGTCATTTTTGGATTCAGTATGAAGGCGGTGTCAACATTATCAGGCACCTGGCCCAGCAGGCAGCGGCAGACGGTCGTCTTACCTGTCCCTACCTCGCCAGTTAGCAATAGAAAGCCGCCATCACTTTGAATACCATACAGCAAGTGAGCGAGTGCTTCTCGATGACGCTCGCTCATGTAAAGATATTGAGGATTCGGTGCAATTGAAAAAGGCGTGTCACTCAGACCGAAATAGTCGTTGTACATATCCAGACGTGTTGTTAAATGCTTCTGGTCGCAGAATAGCAGGAGCAATGTGAAAGCTCTAGCATCTGTTGCCGGATTGAACTGATAAGGAAAACGAGAATGCTGAAGCGTTTAGCTGGTGCCTGCCTGCTGTTTTTGATTATTGCGATATGTTCGGGCTGTTCCAGCCTTGCATACTACCAGCAAGCTGTTTTTGGCCAGATTGAACTCTTGTCGAAAAAACGCGATCTGGTGGAGGTACTCTCAGATGTAAGTGTGCCGCTGGAAGTGAGAGAGAAACTCAGGCTGGCACAGCGGTTAACAACATTTGCAGAAGCCAGGGTGGGTCTGCCGGTTGGCAGTACATTTGATTCTTATGCTGATATTGACAGACCCTATGTGGTCTGGAATGTCTTTTCTGCCCGCGAATTCTCACTGACCCTGGAAACCTATTGTTATCCTGTTGCAGGTTGCGTTGCCTACAAGGGTTTCTTTGAAAGGGAGGATGCGGTGCGATTTGCTGATGAAAGAAAGGCGGGAGGATACGAGGTATATATGGGAGGGGTCACGGCCTACTCAACGCTGGGATGGTTTGCCGACCCATTACTTAATACCTTTATTTACAGGGCCGAAGAAGCTCTGGCCTCCCTCATTTTCCACGAATTGGCACATAAACTCCTGTATGTATCTGATGACACAACATTCAATGAGAGCTTCGCAACAACCGTCGAGCGATATGCGGTCAGGCTGTGGCTGGAATCCGAAGGGAGAAGCGAGACCTATCAGGAATATCTGGCAGGCCAGGAAAGGCGCCAGCAGGTTATTGAACTTATCCTTAAAACCAGAAATCTACTTGCTGGGGTATATGAAGAATCCACCTCTGATGAGAACAGACGCTTAGCGAAACAGAAGCTGATTGCTGCACTACAGAAGGAATATCAGGATATAAGCGATAATTGGCCAAATGGAAGTGAATTCAAAATATGGATGGAACAGGATATTAACAATGCCAAGCTGGGTGCAGTTGGGGCTTACCAGCAGTGGGTGCCTGCGTTTGAAGAATTGATGAAGCAGTCAGTTAGCTTCGACGACTTTGTAACCGAAGCAGAGAAGATCGGTCAGCTTGCAGCAGATGAAAGGGAGTTGCGAATGGTCAGCCTAACATCGTTGCACAAACCAATGTAATCACCAGTACGCCAATCAGGTTTAAAACAAATCCTTCTTTTACCATCACTTTGATAGGGAATCTGCCGGTACTGAACATGATGGTATTGGGTGCGGTTGCAACCGGAAGCATAAATGCACAGCTGGCACTCATCGCTGCCGGGACCATGAGTAATGCCGGTTCAATGTTCGAGGCAATTGCTGCAGTCGCCAGAATTGGCATCATCAGGGTTGTGGTTGCGGTATTACTGGTCATTTCAGTTAGAAAGGTGATTGTTAGACAGATCGCTCCTAGCATCAGCAGTATATGCCAGTCGGAAATGCCTGATAATGCATCACCAAGTGCAGAGCTTAAACCGGATACGACAAACGCTTTGGCGATCGCAATACCACCCCCAAAGAGAATGAGTACCCCCCACGGAATTTTGTTGGCGGTCTGCCAGTCAAGCAGTCTTCCGTCTTTGCCGTTTGGAATCAGAAACATTGCCACAACCGCGACAAAAGCCACGCTGGCATCGTTGGCACCCTTAATGTCAAAGAGCGTGCTCCAGCCACCGTACGGCTGACCTCTTGTGATCCAGGCCAGTGCTGTGACTGAAAAGACAATAAAGACGCGCTTTTCTTCAATCGTCCAATCCTGGACGGTAGGCATATCAATCTTGCCTTTGTAGTTTAACGATCGGGTCAACCAGATGCCTATCAAAGGTACGAAAATGATCACGACAGGAATCCCCCAGGACATCCAGGTCAGAAAACCAACTTCAGTGCCTGTGAATTCCTCGTAGATCTGTCGGAAGAAGAGATTGGGCGGCGTACCAATTGGTGTGCCGATACCACCGACACTTGCGGCATATGCAATTCCCAGCAAAAGTGGGATAGGCAGTTGCTCATCCTCTGATCGTTCCATAACAGCGACTGCGACGGGTAGCAACATTAACGTGGTTGCTGTATTCGAAATCCACATGCTCAAAAGTGCGGAGGCTGCCATAAAACCGAAAACCAGTCGCCGACTGCTGTTGCCGCCAAATAGATTGACCATGGTTAAGGCAACGCGACGATGTGCGCCGCTCTTCTCCATCGCGGTCGATAACATAAAACCACCCATCAAGAGCAGAACCAGGGGACTGCCAAATGCAGCACCGACCTCAGTGGGCGTCAGCACACCAAACATGGGTAGCAGGGCCATAGGCAACAGAGATGTAGCCGGGATCGGGATGGCCTCAGTGATCCACCAGCTTGCACAAAGAATTGCAATCGCTCCTGTCCAGCAGGCTTTGAATTCCCAGCCGGCTGACATGAGCAGAAAATAGGTGATGGCAGCTAACGTGGGACCGAGTAACATTACAAAGGTCTTATCGTTGTTATTACCGTTTTCGGAAAACATGATCCTGATTTGTCTTGTTGTTGGGATCACCCAGGCGGGCAAAGATGGCGATTATACATGGCTTTGAGTCAAGGCATAGCTTGTGTGATGATCAGGGTGTTATGACAGATTCACTTTACTGGTACGACTTTGAAACAACTGGAACTGATCCTGCCCGGGACCGTGCCATTCAATTTGCCGGCGTGCGTACCGATTTGAAACTCAATACCGTCTCAGAGCCAGTGAATGTTTTTTGCTACCCGGGTAACGACACGGTACCTGATCCGGAAGCGATACTGGTCACTGGGATTCAGTTTTCTGAACTCAGACAGAAGGGAATGAATGAAGCTGCCTTTAGTCACGCTATTCACCAGGAATTCGCAACGCCATCGACCTGTGTCGTTGGCTTTAACAACCTGCGTTTCGATGATGAATTCATCCGCAACCTGTTTTACCGAAATTTTCATGATCCCTATGCACGGGAATGGCAGAATGAAAACTCTCGCTGGGATGTTATTGATATGTTCCGCATGGCGCATGCTTTGCGACCAGATGGATTCGAGTGGCCGAAGAACGAAGAAGGAGTAACCACGTTTCGACTGGAAAAACTGACCCAGGCGAACGATATTGGACATGAGTCAGCTCACAATGCCGTGTCAGATGTTGTGGCGACGATAGAAGTAACCAGGAAGCTGAGGAAGGCCCAGCCAAAACTGTATGATTATCTGTTTAGCCTGCGGCAGAAACGTGAGGTCCTCAACCAGCTTTACCCACTGGGAAAGAATGCCATCGTCCACGTTTCTGCCATGTATCCGGCCCAACAGGCATGCCTCGCGTTGGTCCTGCCACTATGTAGTCATCCCACCAACCAGAATGGTGTGATCTGTTACGACCTTGCCAGGGATCCGCGGGATCTGATTGATCTCAACGCGGGAGAAATACATCGGCGGGTTTTCAGTAGCAGCGAAGAACTCGGTGATCTTTCGAGGATCCCGCTTAAGACCATTCATGTCAATCGAAGCCCCGCGATTGCCCCGCTGGGAACCATAAAGGGTCATGAAGATCGGCTGGGCATCCGACTCGAAGAATGCCTAAGGCATATGAAGCGGCTGCAGCAAGCCAGTGGTGTTGTTGAGAAACTCGATGAAGTGTTCTCGACAACATCATTTAAGGACAGTGAAGATCCAGATCTGATGTTGTATCAAGGTGGATTTTTTTCAACCGCAGATAAAGAAATAATGGATGAGGTTCGGTCCAACACAGCCGAAAATCTGTCAGCCTATGGGTCGAGTTTCCAGGATGAGAGGCTACCGGAAATGCTGTTCAGGTACAGAGCACGGAATTTTCCGGATTCTCTGTCTGCGGAGGAAAAGACAAGGTGGGACCGTTATCGACGTAAGCTATTTTCGGATGAGAAAAACCCCAGTACCCGTCTGGACAAGATTGCAGGACTAAGAGAGACGGGGCGGGGTGCTGCATGCCTTGATGATCTGGAAGAGTACCTGAGGGATCTGCTGACTGGGCTAACCTAACCTCTTACCCTGCTGGCAATTTTCTGGATCTTTACCATATTTGTTAGTTATGGCCAGGGAAAGCAAGGAAAGAGAGATTCACTATGGTGTTGAGTGCCTGACGATGAGTGATGTTCAGCGGATTGAGCTGATCGCCTTTTACTCAAAACTTTTCTGCGACCAGTAACTTCCATATACTCGAAGTTCCAGTCATTAATCAGGCTTTCGTTTGGGAACTGCCAGCGTCGAATTCCGCAACGTGTCAAAATCCTATGGTGATCAAACTGTAGTCAGCAACATCTCTCTAGAATTGCCAGCAGATCTGACAACCGCACTTGTTGGCGAGAGTGGCAGTGGTAAATCGACGATTTTGCAGATCATAAATGGCCTGGTGGTACCCGATGCAGGACAGGTCTTGGTGCT
>Ga0066859_10000287_pt1 | contig 16302 bp, 10 predicted proteins | sample ETNtaG_16_FD_65600 | JGI IMG/M metagenome (GOLD analysis project Ga0066859, IMG submission 65600) | Marine microbial and viral communities from oxygen minimum zone, Eastern Pacific Ocean - ETNP201406SV199 | ecosystem: Environmental > Aquatic > Marine > Oceanic | place: Pacific Ocean: Eastern... | reverse complement strand
GCCTTTGTTTAATTTAATACTGTGGTTGTTTTGTTCTTTGGTGGGTCTACTATAGATCCTATTAGATAGTCAAGTTTCCGATCATCTTCAGGCTCCCCTCGTCTAGTGCTTAAGTTGTCTGCAGACCTAATTCCTTCGCAAGGTATGGTAGTGTTCGGAGGGTTTCCAGTAGTTTCCTTGCTTGTTGCATCTCTGCAATATATTCCCCAGTGTCCTTTACCTGATTCTGTTCAAATGCATATTCGGATTTCATAGCATGACCGCATGAAGGACAGAACTTACAGAGACTGCTCTGACTAGTACCACAGGCCAGACACATCAGATGAGTCTCTTCTTTATCAATTTTCTTTTGACCAGTCAGATCTAGGAAAGAATCTACCATATCTTCAGGTCTGGCCTTGCCATAGTAAGTTGACATATTACTGTCATCAACCCACCCCATCCAGAGGTTTAGTTTATCGCCTGACCAGCCTTTGTTCTTTAGGTTCCTGGTCTTGGTATGTCTGAATCCATGAGGGGTCAATTTGTCTGTGACCTGAAGGATCCCTCTGGCTTTCAATCTTCTGATAATCCTTCTACACCATGTATTTGGACCCTTCACACGAATTGGAGTCTCTGGGCCTTCGCGAGAAGCAAACAGATAGTGTTCGGGATTGTCCCCCAGACCGTTGATAAACGGCAAATACCAGGCGAGGGAGTCATGAAGATAATTCTTACGGTATCCGGTCTTGCCATTTAGTTCAACATAGTTTGCATATTCGTCCCTTCCAATGTGTTTTATCTGAAGAGATACGATTTCACCCTTCCTTGCTCCAGTATCATACAATAATGAAAAGAATACCTGCTCTTTCAGAGTTCGGCACTCACTCAAAAATTCTTGCATAATCTTTTTTGTGACATGAACCTGTTGCTTGGTTTTCCTATCCTTCATTACTTCCAGATAGGCCATACATTCTGGGGCCGGTCCTCGCATTTTACCATTTATCACATTCCCAGAAAGAACCCATCTGAGATAGCCCTTGACAACAAGGACCCTAAGTTTCCTAGTTCCAGAAGTGGACTTCATGGAATTTAGAAAGTTCAAGTATCCCGCCATGTCGGATTGATTCAATTCTTCATACGGTTTGGTTCTCCAATCTTCAAACAGTTTTAGTGCCTGTCTGTAAGAGTAAAGAGTCGTGTCCTGCAGACCCTTGCTCTGCTTTACCTTGAGGTAAGCAGATGGAAGGTCCTGAGCTACGCTATCTATTGTCTTTTGACTCATTTGCATATTATCGCTGTCTCCACAGTGGTGTGTGGTATATAAAAGAGAAAAGGTCCTCAAGCCAACCCTTGTATAATATAACACTCCTTCATACTTACAGGTTGTTAATCATGTTAAATTTGATGCTTATCGGAACTGCACATGTTATCGATTTGAAGACTCCACTTGAGATATATATCAGGGAGTTTGAGCCACATGCAGTAGCTCTAGAATTGGATAGGGAACGGTGGTTTGCACTTAACTCTGGAAAAAAGCGGTCCCGAGGTCCTATTTTTGTAAGAGTCTTGGCACGTTTACAAGAATATCTGGGAGATACTTTTGGCAGTTCACCCGGTTCTGAGATGCTGGCTGCGGCAAAGATAGCGAGAACTATAGGGGCAGATGTTAATTTGATAGACAAACCAATAATCCCAACACTTAAGGGAGCATGGAAGAACATGGCATGGAATGAATTTTGGAATTTAATTATGGATAGCCTGATTTCCTTTGTTGGTGGCGGAGATCTCAATCTAGACCAAAGTATGAAGACTGGTGATTTCTCAAAAGCGTTGGAGGAATTCTCTGAACGTTATCCTTCAATCAAAGCCCAATTGATTGATAGGCGTGACGCTCACATGTCAGTTAGTCTAGTGAAACTTTTCCAAACAAAAAAATATGATAGGATTATTGCCGTTGTTGGAGAGGGCCATATAGAGGGAATAAGTGCCAGACTATCATCCTTGAATCCAGAAATAGTTAGGCTCAAGGATTTGTTGCAGAGGAAAGGTAATAGTGTCTCCTTCTCGATAGAGGTCTAGAAATCGTACACTATTGCAAAACTATAATCCCAATTTGCCTGAACCGGTATTCCGCTGTTAGTAAAGGCGATCGTTGCTTGGTAATCTCCCAGTTCTATTTCATCTTCATTGTTATAAATGATATTTAGCACACTGGCAGAATTTGTTCCACTGCATTCTATGTTCCCTTCATTCCGCCTAATCTCATTTCCACTCGGATCTTCAATGAATACTTCATAATCGAGTTGCCCACCAGCCCCAACGCAACTTATCTCTGTGAATTCTATTTCGACCCAGGATACGAAAATCTCAACATTCAGATTGTAATTTTCATCATTGTTTTGAACAACAAGAGCTTGGTCTTGCCCTTCTTCTGAATAATCCTCTGGAACCACTTGTAGGATCTTGGTTATTTCTCCCGTTTTATCATTCTCATCCACTACTACTAGAGTGATATTGTAGTAGCTGCCAACAGACCACGAGTATTCGGTCGAGGATTCATTTACGGTCCTCTCGATTCCGTCACCAAAGTCCCATCTGTATTCCTTTATTTCTCCGTCGGGTCCGCTGGAATCACTGGCATCTAGGGTAATATTGGAATTAGCTCTGACCTTTTCCACTTCACTTCCACTGTCTTTGAAGACAAATTCAGCGGTTGGTCCCAGAGACTTGATCTCAACACTCTTTGTAGTGGACCCCTCCTGTCCACTTCCATCTTCAACAGTCAATTTCACATTGTATGTTCCAGCCATTCCCCAACTATGTTGAGGTGATTTCAACGAAGATGTCTGGTTGTCACCAAAGTCCCAAAGATAATCCAAAGCTTCGCCTTCAGGATCGTATGAATCCTCACCAGAGAATTGTATAGATTCTTGAGTAAAGACCGAGGTCGTGTCAGCTTTGATTGAGGCTACGGGCGGCAAATTTGTCACAGAGAAAGAATGAGTGACTGCACTGGACTCCCCATCTGGATCCTCGACTGTAAGTGTAACACTGTAATCGCCTTCATCCAGTTCCATCTCGAATTTGCTCTGTTTGGAAGCAGTGTAAGTCGGCCCACCGACTTCACCCAGATTCCAGTTGTAGGATAATATGTCGTTGTCTGGATCGCTACTTGCCATCCCATTGAACGTAACTTCCTTTCCTTCTGAGTATGCACCACCATTACTTGGAGTGGTTATCGTGGCAGTAGGTGGACGATTACCCGGTTCCACACTTATCACGACTATGTCCTGTCCTGTAAGTCCATCAGGGTCTCTAACCATTAATGTAAGAACTAAATCGTTCCCAGGCGTATCAATGACAACCAAATCTGACATCTTGGTACTCAGGTCAACAGGACTTCCCAAACCTGACAACGTCCACATGTACTGCAAATCATCCCCATCAGGGTCGATTGAAGCCGAACCGTCAATCTGGAATGGTTTTCCAGCCTCCACAACAGATGCCTGTCTTGGCATCAGAATCAGAGCTTCAGGTGCACGGTTAGTTTCACCTTCTTCGCTATCATCCAAGCATCCCCCAAAACACATCATGGCGACCATGAAAGCTGCTGCCAACGCCTGAATCCTTCGCATCGGTCGTCCTAGATTGACCATGTATTAAGAGTATGCGCTACGTTCAGATTACTAAACTGTTTCGGATAGGTCTCTTTGCACCACATGCTTCACAGTGCAGGATTAGAGTTCTCGCGCTTCTTAAAAAAGCGGTATCGGGCCGGTTACACTCCTGGCATACGACAAACGTGTCAATGTAGGAGCTGACCCGTTCTTTGATTTTCCTTTCAGGGACCCTACCTTGAAGCACCAATCTTCGGTTGTTGATTGAACCTGCCGTTCCTAGTTCTTGCAGTAGAAACTTATAGAGATGAGTCTCATCCCTTCTGAGACTGTCAACTATCTCTGTAAAGTTCCGAATTATAGTTTTTTTGCTACCTTCATGGAGAACCTCTGGAACGGGCGGGCTAAAACGCTCCGCATTACTCATAACGTCTTCCAAACCTTCTCTGGCCCTATCCAACAATTTTTGATAGTCTAAATCCACAATCTCCCAAATGGTCCCTTTGTAAAGGTTTTCGTTTTACTATGGCCTTCTTAGAAATCCATAAATGAGTCCCAAGGAGTATCCAAAATGTTGAATAAACAGTACCATTGGAGCGTACGCCGCCTGTTTCAGTTTTTTGGTTTGATAACCCACAAGAAGCCCAGCCAGCCCTAATATGACAAAGTAGAGTCCGTTCAAGAACAAGGGGACAAGGATATCAAGTTCCCCAATCACAGGTATTTCCAGTTCTAGGTAAGATATGGAATAAAGTGACATTAGGACTATGAAGGCCATCACAAAAGCGAAGTGTCGAATATCAAAACTTCCCGGATGCATTCGCGTGACCTGAGCCCTGGTCTTTCCATAGTTGAACATCTGTTTAAGGAAGGCAGCAGGTCGTGATCTACGGTGATGCCAGACAACCACGTCCGGTGCGTATAGGATTCTGTACCCCGCTTTATTCAGTCGGATGTCAAATTCAACATCTTCCCCTGGCCATAGGCTATCATGAAATTTAACCTCTTGAACAACTTCTTTCTTTATTATGTAATTACAGGTGGGATTGTGTGCGATATCTCTGGCCATGGAATGTCCAACCGTATATCTGAACGAGAATAGGAACTTTGAACCGAATATTCTGCCAACAGCCTTAGCAAAAGGCAAACCTTGTTTTGGAGTATAGTTTGGTCCCCCTACCCCTATATATTTTTCGTTTTTGTGGAGATGTTTTACCCCGTTCCGTATCCAGTCTTCCCTCAGAATGGTATCATCATCAGTGAATGCGATTACACTTCCTTTAGCAACATCAGCCCCTATGTTCCTTTTTTGACCAGCGGGAACAGGATTGTATTTCACAGTTACATCTATTCCTTCTTCTTTTGCTTTTTTTGAATTCTTTTCCAGGAGGTGTGTAGATTTGTCACCGATAAATATTAACTCAAATTTATCTTTGGGATATTCTAGTTTGGCTACACTCTCCACCAGCCCTTTGATGAATTTGACTCCGCCTGTGGTAGGTATTACAATTGATACAAATGGTTCAGTTTCCAAGGTATTCCTTCCCGTGGTTAATCGGATTGAATATCCTCATATAAAATACTACTCAATTCTTTCCTTAACTCTTTAACGAGATCATAATCTTGCAATTTTAAACACGATATGTACCTCACCACAGATAGTTAAAGTAAGTTGTTACTAGGATTGTGTGGCACGGTTCCCTACACAACACAGCCGATTTGATGCCTTGATGCGTTTTCGCGTCCGGGAGGTCCTTCTGGTTTCCAGTCCTTATGACTATTTCACCTTAGAAGAAGATGGAAGGATAAATGAGACTATTCTGTTGGAATATAAACAATTGAGCCTTTCCTACGCACCCCGTATCACTCACGTCACCACAGCAGAGGATGCCCTTCAAGCATTGAAGGAAAGACATTATGATTTGGTAATCACCATGTCTAGAGTTGGTGAGATGCTGGTTCATGTCTTCGGCAACAAAGCCAAAGAAATCCAAGAAGATATTCCTGTAGTATTGCTTGCCTATAATACTCGTGAACTGGCATTGTTCAAGAAAAGCCAGGGTATTGATCTGGTTTTCGTCTGGTCTGGCAATTCCCAGATTTTCCTTGCTATAATAAAAATTATTGAAGACTCAAGAAATGTAGAGGAAGATACCAGTATGGCCGATGTTCCGGTTATCCTACTAGTCGAGGATTCAAGACGTTTCTATTCACTGTTTCTACCTCAATTATATCAGGAGTTGATGGAACAGACGGGCAATTTAGCTGGAGAGGGTCTGAGTCTGCATCACAAAGTTCTGAGACGAAGAGCTAGAGCTAAGATTCTGCTTGCGACAGACATGGAACAAGCTCAATATTTCTACAAACAGTATTCCAAGCACATCATTGGATTGATAACAGACGCAGCTTATCCATGGAAGGATAAACATAATTCGAGTGCAGGTTCTGAACTGATAAAAATCGTTAAGCAGGATAATCTTGATGTCCCCATTATAATGCAATCTTCCCTACCCGAGAATAGGAAGATTGCTGAGGAACTTAATGCTGATTTCTTGGATAAATCTGACTCTGGGTTGCTGAAGGGAATTAGGACTTTCATGCGTGAAAAAATGGGTTTTGGGGATTTCGTGTTTCGCGATTCAGAGGGTAGCGAAGTTGGCAGGGCAAAAGATATTGAGGAAATGATAGACCTTCTTCCTTACATTGATTCCAATTCTTTAAAATATCATGGAGAACATCACGACTTCTCAAGATGGTTCCGAGCACGAACGGAATTTGATTTAGCCAAAGCTCTGCGGCCAAAGAAAGTTGGCGATTTTGAAGATATGGAAGAAGCTAGAACGTTTCTTCTCACAATGATGCGAGATTTCCAGAGCCAGAATCAGAGAGGGGAGGTAGCTGACTTCTCGCTCAAGGTACTGGATATTGGTCGTGATTTCTTAAGAATCGGAGGCGGATCACTAGGTGGTAAAGGGCGTAGTCTTGCCTTTTTCCATTCACTCCTGTCGTCATCAGATATTTCATCTGAATTTCCAGACGTCAAAATCAGTGTTCCTCCATGCGCTGTGATTGGAACATCCGTTTTTGATGAATTTATGACGAATGAGCAGGTTTCTTCGATAGCCTATTCAGACACGTCTCAAATTGATGACAAAGATATAGCTACAGAATTCTTGAAGATAGATCTACCAGATTCAATTTACGAGGACGTAAAATCTTTTTCAGATAGGATAGAATATCCTGTTGCGATTCGCTCATCAAGTTTGCTTGAGGATTCTCAGCACCAACCGTTTGCCGGAGTCTATGAAACCTATATGCTATCCAATAATCATCCTGATCCAAAGATCCGGCTACAGAATATCTGTGATTCCATAAAATTGGTTTACGCATCGGTATTTTACAAGAATTCCAAATCGTATATTGCCTCAACGCCCAACAGTATAGAGGAGGAAAAAATGGCAGTCGTAATTCAGCAGGTGGAAGGGCAGAAACATGGCGACGCTTTTTACCCTACCTTTTCCGGAGTTGCCCGATCAAGAAATTTCTATCCTCTTGGCGATGCCTTGCCTGAAGAAGGGGTAGTTGCGGTGGCCTTAGGTCTGGGAAAAGCAGTTGTGGAGGGAGAAAAAGTTTTTAGATTTTCACCGAGTCACCCTGAACAGCAGTTTCAGTTTGCCACAACTGAAGATTACTTGCGTTCATCCCAGAGAGAATTCTGGGCCGTTGATATGTCAAGGACTGAAACCGTGTTAGGCACCCAATCGGCGAAAAACCTGTCCCATCTGGATTTGTCCAAAGCTGAAATGGACAGACAATTGCACCCTATAGGTTCTGTTTATTCGCCGGAAAATGATGCTATCTACGACGGATTGTCAAGGAGAGGAGTAAGATTAGTGACTTTTGCAGGCGTTACTAAGCATGAGCAATTCCCATTGTCGGGAATTATCAATTTTTTCTTGGGAGTGGCCGAGGAGGGTTTCAGTGGCCCCGTAGAAATTGAATTCGCGGTTACGATTGACCCCCTATCAAAGTCAAGGCGCTTCTCATTTCTCCAAGCCCGTCCTTTGGTCTGGGAACCTATCGATATCGAGATTGATATTGGGAGTCAGGCCGGTAAGGTAATGTGCCGTTCGGATAGTGCATTGGGGAACGGCTTAATCGAGGATATAAGGGATGTACTATACATTCATCCCTGTGGTTTTGTAAGAGGTGAAACCGAAGATATTGTAGAGAAACTGGAAGAATTGAACAATAAGTTGATAAGTTCAGGAAATCCATATTTGTTGATTGGACCGGGTCGCTGGGGCTCAACGGATAAGTGGCTGGGAATACCTGTCCGATGGGCTCAGATATCAGGTGCTTCTACAATTATAGAATGTGAGATGAGCGATTATCCTGTTGAAGCTTCTCAGGGAACCCACTTCTTCCAGAACATTGTTTCATTCGGTGTCGGGTACCTGACTTCTGATTCCAGTGATATCAAATGGGATATTTTGGATAAGCAAGAGAAGAAGGGAGAATATGGCCCGATTAAGCATGTTAGATTTTCCAAACCCTTGCACGTCATGCTGGACGGTCAGACAAGCAAGGCTGCAGTTATTGTGGCAGACTGATTATTCCCAGTAGATTATTTCTATCTTAATCGTATATTCTGGATTTCCTCTTTCATGATCAACTACAAACCACCAGTCCCCTAATTCATTCATTTCATCAAACCAAGCACGATCAGTGCTATTATAGTAGTCTAGAACTATACGGTTTGCTTGTTCTCTCTGGCTGGAGTCATGTGTGGAATTCTTGGCAACACATTCATTACATTCATCATCAGGATCAGTGCTTTCATCTTGGTCGGGATTTCTTTCTTGGGAGGTGTTGTACAAGTATAGGTCCAAGTCACTAGTATGAGCTGCTCCGGCGTCGTATTCCAGAGTAGCCCGGATATATCTGGCCGGCAGGCCATAAACTTGGGTAAGATGTTCCTGTTGCCCCGAGCCTATGGTTCTAGTGTCAGTATATTCATAGTTGATACGGATTTCTACGTCATCAGAATAACTGGCCTCATCCATCTCTCCCATTTCGTTGGTTATTCTAACCTTCACAGTGTATATCCCGGAATCAAATTCCCATGAGGTCTCAGGCTCAGTTGTTTCCTCGTCCGCGTAGAATCCCTCTGCGGAGTCATAAGAGAAATCCCATTCGTATTTGGTGATAGTACTATCAGAGACGGAATCAGTGGCTGAGAATGCAAATGTCACTTGTTCTTCCCCAGTCACTTTTGAATCAGTTTCGTCGTCAGTAGTAATGATTGCCCTAATCTCACTCGTAGCTTCTTGGATAGTAACTTTAGTGGTTGCCGTACTAAACTCATTTCCATCGGTCACGGTGAGTGTTACAGTATAGGCGCCCTCATCTTCGTATGAATGTGTTATCTGTCCATTATTTGCTATATTGCCGATTATACTTTCATCCTTTCCATCGTTTTTATCAAAGTCCCAAAAATACTCTAGAACATCACCATCTGGATCGCTACTGCCCTTTCCCGTGAACACTATCTCTTGATTCGGTTCGAAGTTAGAACCACCTTCTGAGTTTGCAGAAGCTTGTGGTGCCCTGTTTACATCCTCTTCATCAAGGAAATCCAGACATCCTGAGAAGATGACGATTCCTACAATCAGCAAAGGCAAGCATCTCATACCATCTAATTCTAGTATGCTATTATAAATCAGTTTAGCTTTCGGCTTCTGCGGCAGCCTTTCTTGATTCCTTGATTTTCTCTGACGCTTGACGTCTTGCCATTCTTTCTTGACGTCTTGCCTCGACACGTTCCATTATCAATTTCATGTACATCGCGTCATGTTCCATGAGTGGAGAATCCGAGATGGTTATGATGTTGTAGTCATTCTCGAGAATGACCTCTGCCAAATATTCGAATTTAATCTCTCCTTTCTTGATTGGAGAATAGTGTCTCTCGTTTCCTTCAGTATCAAATTCAACACCAGCGAAATGGGTGTAAAATGTTTTCAGCCCCAAGGAATTCTCAAAGAAATCAAAGACACGCTTGAAACTTTCACGATCGTTCATCCAGCGATTTCCCCTAGCGTGCAAATGTGGCCAATTGATAACAGGTTGGATACCTTTCACTTTTCGACAGATTTCAGCTACTTCCCTGACACTTCCAAAAAGATCTGGTTTTCCAGATAACTCAATACCGATTTGAGAGCTGTAATTGTTAGCGTAATAATGATTGCGCATATCCTTGAATATTGGTATGAGAGTCTTGATTGCCTCTTCAGACGAAACCCCATGGTAAGGTCCAATGTGTGTGACTACATTCCCGGCATCGATTTTATTTCCGACTTCACCTGCGAACTCAAGGAATTTTTTTGACTTATTGCGCATGTACCCATTACCCAAAAAGTCCATGTAGTAAGGGGCATGAATGGCCATATGAATATCCAGGGACTGTGCAATTTCACCTAGTTCCTCGAAGTCCTCTAATTCGTCGACATACTTACCTCTTACCAGTTGGATTTCCATACAATGTAAACCTAGAGCATGAATGTCTTCAATTCCATCTCTGATAGTCCTTCCTTTGCAGGAAAGAGGTATCCCTGCTGGCCCAAACCTAATCATCGTTCATCGCGGATTGAATGGTCCTATAATTACTATTGGTTACTTTTGACCTATTTTTCACTCTTTTATTGCTCCCGCTAGATGGTTTTGTCTAAGTTTTTAAGGGTCCCTCTTCTCGCGTTTTGTGAATCCCCAAGCCTTGGAAAAGAAATGGCAGAAAAAATGGGAAGAGGCTCGACTATTCGAGTCAGAGCCAAGGGAAGATCAAGACAAGTATTTCGTGAATTCCCCTTATCCTTACATGAACGGATATCTGCATCTGGGCCATGCATTCACTTATCTCAGAGCCGACATGGTTTCTCGTTATCAAAGAATGAAGAATAAGAATGTACTTTTCCCTTTTGCTTTCCATTGTACTGGGACTCCAATTGTGGCTGCTGCTCAAAGGGTCAAGGAGGGTGAAAAGGGCCAGATAAACGCGTTAAAGCAGATGGGCCTAAGTAAAACTCTTATCAAAACGTTTTCAAAGCCAGAAGAATGGACAAAGCATTTTCCAGACAAGGCAATCGAGGATCTAAAGAAATTCGGAACTTCTATTGATTGGAGGCGCAGTTTCATCACAACCAGTTTGAACCCACCTTATGACGGATTTATACGTTGGCAATTCAACAAATTATTAGCTGGAGAGTATCTAATCAAAGGTACTTTTCCGGTCGTGTGGTGCCCTAAAAGAGAAACTGTTGTGGGGGACCATGATCGCCTTTCAGGTGAAGGAGAAACACCCCAAGAGTACACCTTGTTAAAATTCAAAGGCGAAGATCATTTTCTTGTCGCGGCGACTTTACGTCCCGAGACAGTTTTTGGTCAAACCAATTTATGGGTAGATGGTGACGGAACTTACACTAAAGCTAAAGTCGGAAATGAGACTTGGGTAATGTCTCAGAAAATGCCGTTCAAGCTTAAGTTACAAGGACACAAAGTCAGGGAATTAGGCAAAATTCAAGGCAGGGATTTAATCGGTCAAAAGTATATGGCACCCCAAATTGGTAATGAAATAATAGTCCTTCCATCTAAATTTTGTGATGCTTCAATTGGTTCTGGAATCGTAACCTCTGTACCAAGTGACTCCCCAGATGATTACCAGGGCCTTGTGGATTTGCAGAACTCATCCTCAGATTGTGAAAAGTGGGGCTTGGATTATGAATTGGTGACGTCAATCCAACCTATCGCTATTCTGGACTCGGGAGAGATGGGCACACTTCCAGCACCCAAACTCTGTAAAGAATTAGGAATAAAGAATCAGACCCAGAGGAAAAAATTGGAACAGGCTAAACAAGATTTGTACATGCATAGTTTCAATCATGGAATCATGCTTGATTCCACAGAGTATGTTGCCGGCAAACCTGTTGAAGAGGCTCGTGAAATCGTCAAGGATAAATTGATTGAAGAAGGAAAGGCCGTAATCTACTATGAGCTAACCGGTCCTGTTGAGTCACGCTGGCTTGCAGACTGTGTGGTCAAAATAGTGGATAATCAATGGTTCTTGGAATATAGTAGTGAAGAGTGGACCAAGACTACTGAGAAGGCTCTTGAGACAATGGAACTATATCCTTTCAAGGCCCGGAGTCAATTTGAATATGTTTTACAATGGCTGAAGAACTGGGCCTGCGTTCGTGAAAAAGGTCTGGGAACTAAATTACCTTGGGATGATAATTGGGTTATCGAATCACTAAGTGATTCAACCATTTACATGGCCTACTACACAGTAGCCCATTATCTGAAGGATTTGAATGAAAAGCAACTCAAAGAGTCATTGTTCGATGCAATATTTGGAGATGGGAATACCAAGCTAGCAGCTGAAGAAAGTGGAGTAAAGCAAGCAGAGATTATCAGATGGAGAAACGAATTCAACTATTGGTATCCTTACGATTTGCGAGTAAGTGGTAAAGATTTGGTACAGAATCATTTGTCGTTTAGTTTGTACAACCACACAGCCATGTTCGGGGAAGATAAATGGCCTAGAGGCTTTGCCGTCAATGGTTGGGTTCTCGTGGAGGGGGAAAAAATGTCTAAATCCAAAGGTAATTTTTTCACTCTCAAAGAGTTGACATCTAAATATGGTGCCGATGTCGTCCGTTTTACACTGTGCAATGCCGGAGAAGGCCTTGATGATCCAAATTGGGAGATCTCGTTTGCGGAAACTGCCGGCAAGAAACTGAAGAATTGGCTATCATTTGTAAAGAAGAATAAAGGCAAGGGCCGAACTACAACACATCCTATTGACACATGGTTCCGTGAGATTATGGCTAGTATTGCACATCAAGCTAATGTTGCATCTGAAAGACTGAAATTTAGAACCTCCACTCGTCTCCTTTTCTTTGAACTCCCTCAATATTTCAAATGGTACATCCAAAGAGCTGGCGAACCACACGTAGAAATATTGAAAGAATACATTTCGATTGTAAATAGAGGGATTGCACCCATTGTACCTCATACTGCAGAAGAGGCTTGGTCTCTTTCAGGAGAAGAAGATTTCATCCTAAATCAACCATTCCCTGAAGGTCATAAACCAGATTTAAACTTGATAACAGGAGAAGATTTGGTTAAGCAAACTTTAGAAGATACAAGAGCCATTTTGAGTATTGCAGGAATTGACAATCCAGAAGAGATTGTGTTTATCGTTGCACCAGAATGGAAATGGAACGCAGTCCATACCGCAGGGGAATTGGCAGATAGTAGAGGGCAAGTAAAGCTGGCTCAGCTTATTTCCGGTGTTATGCCCACCATACCGTCAGAATCCAAGAAATTAGGGGCAGATTTCCTGAAAAAATGGGTGTTAAAGGACATTCCTTCCTTGGGTCCAGACTGGCAGAGCAAATACGCTCAGCAAGTGGACGAAGCAGAAATATTGTCAGCTTCGGTAGATTTTTTCACCAGTATATTTAACTGTAAAATCACAGTTGTAAATGCAGATCAAGCAAAGTCAAGTATGGCATCCAAGACAAATCAGAGTTCGCCTTTAAGACCAGCTATTTTTGTTTCTTAATTGTCGATTTATCGTCTATAAAACATACTCGTAAACATATAGTTAATACTTGCCAATCTTTATAAATGCCGCCCTTGTCCGGCGGTCCCCGTGTTAGAGGTTATCCTCTTGGGAGTGACAAAAAATGACTAAACAGCGTCAATCACGAACAGCCTTGCTAGCCGTAGCTATGCTCTTGTCCGGAGCTTTTTTGGGGCTTGTAATATCAGATAATGCATCTGCTGGAAATCACAATATAGATGGTTTTGTACAACCTAATCTTGCAGGTGTGACAGTTACTGTTCTGAATAGCGACACTGGTGCTTCCGAAAATACGGCAACGGAAGATGACGGATACTATTCTTTCAGCGGTCTTGCATCTGGTAATTATCTTGTTAGATTTGTCAAATCCGGTTACCTCTCTGAATTAGAGGAGTGGGAAATCAATAGCGATGGAAGTATGGATGATGTTACTATGGTTGGAGTTCCTTCAGGAGATACAACTATCAGTGGTAATGTCTCAGATTCAGATGGATCTGTTGCGGGTGCAACTATTTCAATTCGTTCCACAACCGTTGAGGATTCTTGGTGGACAGGAACAGATGTTGGATATACTTGGACAACAACTACAGACTCTAATGGTAATTATTCATTTTCTGGATTACCTACTAACGAGATATTTGCAGTTAGGATAACATCAGACAGTCACTATACCTACACTGCGGATGATGCAATAACATCATCTGTAGGCAGTTTTACTATAACAAAAGTAGATTCATCCAATAACCAGAATGTTAGGGTAAAAGACACATCAGGAAATACAATTAGTGATGCCACAGTTTTCATGTACGATACAGCAACATCAACTTGGACTGATTCAACTAAGTTGGGAGGGGCAACCTATGTTCTAAGCCCAGCCAGTGGTTCTGAGATTTATGTATATGCATATCATGCCGGTGCCTCCCCTTCAGTAATGAAGATAGATTCAGTCTCAGGTACTGGTTCATTCGACATGATCGTCGGTGAGAACGATGCAGCTGACGATAATGTGGTTTACATATCGGTACCACCTTCAGATGGAGGTCAGTCAGCTATACCAAAGATTGATGGTAAGATAATCAAGGAGAATACCAATCCTTCAGCCTCAATTACAGTAACAAGTGATACTACTGATATGGATGGAATCCATGTTGTAGCGGATGGGGAACAGGTTAATTTCAGTGGACTTTCTTCTTCATCGCCTATTGGGGTTTCACAGTACTCTTGGAGTTTTGGAACAAGCACGGCCGAGACATCAGGCACATTTTCGTCTGGTTTAGCTTTGGTTACACTTACGGTGACCGATACTTTTGGTGATATTTCTGAAGCAAATGTGACTATTATGGCTGATGGTAACAATCCTGTTCCAGCAGTCAATGTAATAGTCAAGACGGGCGTCTCCGATGAGGGTGAGGCCTATAATACTTCGACATCAAATGTGGATGAAGATTACAATGTGGTTGTGTTCAATGCCTCGGAATCAGACGACGTTGATTCGATGATTTCAGCTTACGCTTGGGACTTTGGTGATGGCAACACAGATACTGGCGATGTAGTAAGTCATATTTTTGCAGATCCTGGTGATTTCGGTGTTCAGCTTACAGTTACCGATGCAGCCGGTAATTTAGCTTCAAGCACTACAATCATAACCGTGAACGACATAGAACCACCCAGAGCTGCATTCAATTGGTCTTACACTAATGATACTGGTGGTAATGTTGCTGGAGCGGCAGTGGAAGGTCTTCCAACACATTTCAATGCTGGCGGAACCAATGATAATTCTGATGGCAATTTGACCTATATCTGGGACTTTGGAGACGGAACTAACGGAACTGGGGTTACGGTAGATCATACTTTCAATGAAACGTCTGACGAAGCTTTCAATGTCATTCTTGAGGTTACTGATGCTTCCGGCAATAAAGACCAGATTAGCTATGGAATTAGTCCTGCCACGATGGATAGGCCCGATATTTTTGCGTCTGAGATAATTTTCGATAATGAGAATCCTTCTGAGGGAGATGTAGTTAAAATTTCTACGACAATCAAATTATTGAAGATGAATGTAACAGTGCCTTTTGCAGTTACTTTCTATCTTGATTCAATCAGTAACACTACGGCTATTGATACTGTAGAGGTTGATAATGGTTCAGTGGCATGGGGAATTGAGAATGCATATAGTGTCAATACCACATGGACTGCTACACCGGGAGCTCATACAATTTATGTACGAGTAGATTCGACCGATGTTGTTGATGAGGGTGAAGAAAAGAATGATGTGAGCCGTGTTATCACCGTCAGCTCAACCGATGACTCAAGAGATTGGACTTCTATTGGTTTGATAGTAGTTGTAGTCCTCTTGGCCTTTGGTGCAGTTGGATATATCTATAGAGATACTCTCTTCAAGTAGATTTATCTCAGTGCCCACGCGAGGCCATTCTGGTCTCTAGTTGGGCTTCTTCAAGACCGGACATAGCGTCTCCTAGGTTCTTTGATATATTTCCAATCAGTTCAGCGTCATCAAAGTGGGCAGTCGCTTCTACAATGGCCTTGGCCATGGTATTAGGATCATCAGATTTGAATATGCCAGACCCCACAAATATACCATCCATGCCGAATTGCATCATCAGTGCTGCATCTGCCGGAGTTGCGATTCCGCCAGCAGTGAATGTTACTACAGGTAAACGACCCAGTCGTTTGACGTCTTCTAGAATCTCAAGGACCCCTGCCTCTATTTCTTTTCTCTCTTTTCCAAAAGCATTGAAACCCGCAGACTCGCCGAGGTTATCTTTGACCTCTCGGTCTAAATCAAAGAATTTCTCTACTACTCCTGTTGCTATAGGTTTTAGATTACCCGAGGATTGTACAGCCGCGATTTCGGCCTGTAATAATCTTGCATGTCTCATTGCAGCCACTATATTTCCTGTCCCAGCCTCACCCTTGGTCCTAATCATGGCGGCACCTTCCCAGATACGCCGTATGGCCTCACCTAATGATGTGGCTCCGCAAACAAATGGTACTGTGAACCCGTCCTTTACGACATGATAGTAAGGGTCCGCCGGAGTTAGA
>Ga0066859_10000271_pt1 | contig 16826 bp, 10 predicted proteins | sample ETNtaG_16_FD_65600 | JGI IMG/M metagenome (GOLD analysis project Ga0066859, IMG submission 65600) | Marine microbial and viral communities from oxygen minimum zone, Eastern Pacific Ocean - ETNP201406SV199 | ecosystem: Environmental > Aquatic > Marine > Oceanic | place: Pacific Ocean: Eastern... | reverse complement strand
AAGTGCTTTGTCATCGCCCAGCGAAAATTAATGTGATTGGTTAAGAATAATTGGAATACTTTTCTTTTTTGTGCAATCATTACATAGAAATGTAATGATATTTATTATTATAAAAAAAATATCGTATCTATTACCTTCATAATTTGGTATAAATGTTACGATTCTGTCCTATGCAGACTCTGATTCATTACTTCAACAAGACCATCTTCCTTGTCTGCACAAACTCTCCAGCACGAATCTGGTAGAGGTATACTCCTGCACTTACAACTCTGCCATGCATGTCTGTAGCATTCCATTGAACAGACTTGTAGCCTCCTTCCTGGATGGTGTTAACAAGTTGGGTTACCACCCTGCCCATCAGGTCGTAAATCGTGAGTGTAACCTGTGCCTGTTCTGGGAGGTCGTATCTGAGGCTTGTGATTGGGTTGAAGGGATTTGGATAAGCGGAATGTAAGACAAATTTTTGCGGAATTGTGGTAGATTGTGATTTTCTCAATATCAATTTTTCAATATCGGAATCCAAAGTGATTTTTTTCTTACCATTCATTGGGATTGCCGCACTCCACTTCGTTTCGTTCGAAATTACAGGGACTAACTCCCAAACCTCACCATCTTTTATATTACAGTCAAACGTAAGTGGATTGCCATCACTCATTACTTCAATTACACATTCGTCTGAAGAGCAGAGTTTGGCGTCATCGGAAAAGCGGATATCAAAAGCCCCTGAGGGAGGTTTAGGAGGTAAGCTGTAGCTCAGTTTTTCTCTGGCTGACAGTTCAATACCAAAGTATAAGTCCGTACTATTTACGGTGAAGCTGTTCGCTTTAGCTTTACGACTAAAATCCCTTGGTGCAGTTTTCGCTAATGCTCCGCTGGTTAAGGTAATATCTCCAGCCTGGAATGCACGGAGCCAGTAGCCGTAGCCTGGAACAATTATATCTGTTTCTACATATCCTTCATTGAAGCCGTACAGAGTACCTGGAACTAAAACACTGTCTGGATCAGAAACAGAATAGATGGATACATCTCCTGACAGCCCAGAAACAAGGTTCCAGTCTTCATTTAAACTGAGAGTAAGTTCATTTATTGGTGTTCCATCAATGGCGGTACTGCCAGCATTTGCAAATCGTAACCAGTACCCCTCGCCTGGGGCAAGGTCAGATCCAGATATGTATCCATCATCAAAAGAGTATAATGTTCCCTCTATTGACTCAGGGAATAAAAAACCGTACGAAGCATCTTCAACCTCAAGGGGCAAACCGACTAGGTTCCAGTCCACCTGGTGGAAAATTTCAATCGAAATCGCTGAGGTGTAATCCGATTCAAAGACTCCCATATCGACTATCGCATCACCATCTCCATTGCCATCCCATATTCGCTGGAAACCATCCAGGTCGGTTTCTGACACGACAGCGGAATTATCCCCTGTATCGACGCAGGGTGAATCAAATACCAGATGAAGATCTCTCTCCTGGGGATCAACAAAATCAGGTGCGGAACTGATATTCCCTTCACCCTGCCAGCCACCTTCGATGCACGAATAAGAGACCTGGACACGATGATCATCCGGATCCATATTCAGTGCCTGATTATCGTAGAAAACAATCGTATTTTCAATGATCATTGATTCAAATGATGCGCTTGCGATAATCCCTGTTTCTGCATTATAAGCAATTGTAGAGTTCACAACATGCACATCACCATAATTGCTTGCCACTATTCCAAAGCTGGAATTGTCAACAATCAGGCAATCAAAAATATTGATTTTCCCATATGTGCACAGCCCGCCTCCTATCGCTGCAGAGTTCCCCGATATGATCGAATGGGTCAACACTGCAGCACTGTCACTAGAGCAATAAAAACCTCCGCCGCGAACTTCAGAAACATTATTTTGGATTACACAATGATCAATAGTCGGCTCAGCGCTGTCACCAATGTAAACACCTCCGCCGCTTGCTGTAGCATAACCCCCCTGGATTGTAAATCCTACTATATGCGGAAACCATTGAGCTCCTCCACTATTGAACGTGACCACCGTTCCACTTTGATTACCATCGATCACGGTTTGAGAAATATAGCCGGTATCACCTGTAACAAGGTAAATTGAACCAATGGTAATACTGATGCTGCTGAGACTGATATTTTCCACATAGGTGCCGGGGTGGACCAAAATTGTATCGCCATCAGCGGACACAAGAATTCCATACTGAATTGTGGCAAATGGATTCGCTATCGAACCGTCTCCCTCTTCATCTGAACCGGTGGTCGATATATACAGAATATTCTCTGAAAACGGAAGATACGTGGCAGTAATATAATTTGCCTTTGTTTTAATTGCAGATGCCCCGCTGGCGTCCGTCACTGCTAAGCTCACTGTATAGACACCCTCATCCTCATAGATGTGAACTGGATTCTGTTCTATGCTTTCATCACCATCACCAAAATCCCAGTGAAAACCAGTTACCTCATAATCCTCAGGTATGGATTCATCAGTAAAACTCACTTCAAGAGGAGGATTCCCAAAGACCGGGGTTCCAGAAAAATCCGATACCAGTCCAGTAGCATGAATAAAATCCTCTTTCGTTTCAGTAGATGATAATCCATATTCATCAGTTACCGTGAGGCTCACTGTGTACATACCTCCCTCTTCATAAACATAGGTGGGATTCTGTTCCGTACTTTCACCTCCATCACCAAAGCTCCAGTCGTATTCCACAATTTGGCTGGATCCTTCGCTCGACATATCGCTGAATGTCACAGTTAAAGGATAATCACCAATCACTGGCTCTCCAGTAAAATCTGCTGTTGGTCCCTCTTCAAATGCCGCTAAAAATGCAAGCTTGGTACCCTGGAGGATTTCTTTTGTATCCAAATCCTGGATAAAGGCTACAAACTCAATATGCTGCCAGACCCAGGTATCCTCCAAAACAAACGATAAAAGGACATTTTGAGTATTACTGTCTGTGAAATCTAAAGGTGCTCCATTTTCATCCGGACTCATTAACCTCTCTACAAAATTAAGCTCTGTCTGCCCCTGCCAATTCTCAGGAATTTCAGATTCTGTAGCTACAAAGTGAAGCACAATATTTTCACTGGATGTTTCTGCTACCTTCTCAACAGTTATAGCAGCAAAAAATCCCTGGCCGGTATCATCTATGTTTAAAGTGATAACAAAAGAAGACGGAATAGATTTTCTCAGTTCATATATTGGCAGATAGGCTGAATACATGCTATTGGATTGGCTCCCGCCGACATAGGATTCTACACCATCAAATATGGCCGTGGGGAAACCCGTTATACCATAATAATCTATTCTGCTGTCACTATAATCATTGGTGTAATCATCTCCGTTATGATATTCAATTACTGCAACATCATGGCCATTTTCAATCAAATCATCCGCACCCATTGCAGCACCAGGACAAAACTGGCACCAGGTACCTGTACCTATTTCAAGCACTACCATGTCCCTTTCTACTTGTTGAGAACAAATTGGTACACAGAATGCCAACACGAACAAAACACGAAATGATCTCATAAATATACTCTCTTCATCCCTACAATTTCCCCAGAAGAATCAATTTGGAATAGTAATCAGCAGGTTATATGCAAAACAGCATTGGTTCCTGTACCTGCTGTTGCCAGATAATCGCACGCTTCTGCTGTTTTCATGATTTTCAACTCAATTCCCCTCTTTTTTGCTTCTGCTTTCATATCATCGGTAACAGGAAGACTACTATAAAATCCCGTTCCTATCACCAATTCAGTGCAGTTCCATGGGATATTTTCTGATGGTGTCAGAGGCGTATGTCCAAAATGTGCTTTGTGCTCCTTGCTTTTGCCTTTTTCTCTTTTCATAATATTGCCCCTATCCACTACCACATCCCTGTTGTATAGTTCTCCGTCAATTTCAATTCTTCCGAATGTTGCATAATGATATTTCATTTTGTACTCCTTTATTTGAGCAAGAGACGGTTCATTTTGACTTCCTCTAGTTAAACGAATTCGATGTTAACAGGTTGAATTTCTGGGTGTTCCACCAATGCTCAAAGTTAACTTTAAATGATATTAAAATTTTATTTATAAGTAAAAACTCCATATAGAAATATAAATAGAAAAAAGAAAAACAAAAAACCCAACCGAAGCCACAAACAAAAAAACCCCGCTAATACGGGGCTCCTTGCTTAAAAATTGTCTTTTTAATTTTCCCAGGGGAGTCAATTTGTAATAGATAGCTGTGTTTCCATTTTAATCTAATAATTCAGTAATGATTGGTTAGTGTCCTTCAATCCCTTTTACCGTTCCATCTTTGTTATAATAAGTCCATTTCCCATCTAACTCTCCATATTTACAGCTGCTTTCAAACTCTATCTGTCCATTCTCATACCATACAGTCAATTTCCCATCTAATTCCCCATCCTTGAGAGTCAATTCATTCTTTTTCTGTCTATTTTCAAACCAAGAAGTATATCCCTCTCCATTTTCTGATCGCTCCAAGTCTTCTTGAGTACGTTTCAATAAGCCTGATATCTCGTTAATACGAGCATCAACTTCTGCTCTCTGTTTCATCTCCTTAAGGGTCTTCTCCTTCTCAGCAGCAGCCTTCTCTGCAGCAACCTTCTCTGCAGCAACCTTCTCTGCAGAAGCCTTCTCTGCAGCAGCCTTTTTGAGTTTAGCTATTTCTGCAGCGGCCTTCTCTGTGGCAGCCTTCTCTGCGGCAGCTTTCTTTGCAGCAGCCTCTTTGAGTTTAGCTATTTCAGCAGCAGCCTTCTCTGCAGCAACCTTCAAAGCCGCCTTCTCTGCAGCAACCTTTTCTGCGGCAGCCTTCTTGAGTTTAGCTATTCTAGCAGCAGCTCTTTCTTTTTCAGCATTCAATTCTTCCTGTAGATTTTGAATTTCCAACTCGTATTCAGATTTTTTTACCTTCAAATGCTCTTCAACTTCTTCTTGAACCTCGGTTTTTGTTTCTGTTTCCAGTTCTTTTTTAATCTCTGCTTGTATTACTTTTTTTGTGGTTCCATCATCATTGTAATAAGTCCATTCCCCTAATAATTTATCATTACGACAGACTCCTTCCATCTTCTTCTGACCATTTTCATGCCAAAAAGTAAATTGACCGTCCTTTAGCCCTTTCTTGAAATTTCCTTCGATTTTTCTGTTTCCATTGGGCCACCACACTGACCAGCTTTGGTTTCTTTTCCCCTTATTGTGGAAATAATGACGTTCTTTCTCACCATTTTTATACCAGGAGATCCATTCCCCGTGCTCTTGTCCATCTTGGTAATAACAACCAAGTTTCTTTTGTCCATTTTTATGCCAAATAGTAAACTGACCGTCCTTTAGCCCCTCCTTGTAATTGCCTTCAATTTTTCTGTTGCCATTGGACCACCACGCTGACCAGGTTTGGTCTCTTTTACCTTCGTTGTAGAAATAATGACGTTTCTTCTGGCCATTTTTATACCAGACAATCCATGCTCCGTGTTTTCGTCCATTTTTATAAAAACAATCAAGTTTCTCCCGTCCATTCTCATACCAGATAGTAAACTGACCATGCTTTAGCCCCTGCTCATAATTTCCTTCAGTTTTTCTGTTGCCATTGGACCACCACGCTGACCAGGTTTGGTCTCTTTTACCTTCGTTGTAGAAATAATGACGTTTCTTCTGGCCATTTTCATACCATTCCACTCTTTCCTGGTCAAATTCACCGTTCACATATTGATATTTAGCATTCACCTTCCTGCTGGGGTAGTAAATAATCCATTTCCCATTTCTCCCGTTTTGAGGGATTCCTAATATTGGACTGATATTGCCTCCATCACCCCTGAGGAACCGACCTTTTGCTTTTGTAATGCCATCAAGGTAGTAATACGTCCATATCCCACTCATAAATCCATCTTTATATCTACCTTTTATCTTTGGATTTCCATTATCATAAAAGTCTCCAACTACACCTGTGTAAGGCTTTTCTCTTCCAAGCACATATACTAAACCGCCACGGGTATCTAAATCTTTCCATAGAACCTGTGAAAACAGAGGGGTGATAAAAACAAGTGAAGTGATAAAAAATAAGGTTCTTTTCATTTTAGTCTTTTAAAGATGGCCTATATAACTTACCCAGAGGAATCAGTTTGCAGTGTTACCCATAAACATGGCCGCACTTGCTTTAAGACAAGCACCAGTAATAAATCCTATTATGTATTGTTTCATCTTGTCCTTCTAAATAGTGTATAAAATTACTCCAAAATCAATTTATATCAATCAGTTCACTATAAGCAATACTCATTTCAATTTACACAGAGGAAGTAATTTGTAGTGTCAATCACAATTGGGGGTGTCTTGTTCTCCCACATAATCTTCAACACAGGATGGATATGGAGGACAGAGTTGATTGTCGGTAAGATGTATCCAACAACCATTATCAACTAACTGGCAGATACTTTCAGGGATATCTCCCGTGAGTTCATTATATCCTAATGTCAAATAAATCAGATTTGTTAGATTACCAATCTCCGGTGGTATTGTACCTGCGAGTTGATTAGACAATAAATCCAAATGAGTCAAATTTGTTAGATTACCAATCTCCGGTGGTATTGTACCTGTAAATTGATTAGACCATAAATACAAATGAGTCAAATTTGTTAGATTACCAATCTCCGGTGGTATTGTACCTGTAAGCTCATTAGCTAATAAATCCAAATGAGTCAAATTTGTTAGATAACCAATCTCTGGTGGTATTGTACCTGTGAATTGATTCCAACCTAAACCCAAAAAAGTCAGGTTTGTAAGATTACTAATCTCAGAAGGTATCACATCCGATAATTCATTATCTTCACATTGTAAATAAGTTAATCTTCCCTCTTCCCATCGTTGATAACCCAATTCCAAAGGTTCAATTACACCACTGCTATCAGTATCTAAATACCAGTCAATGGTTTTAGAACTGTTATCAATAAAAATTTGAAGAACATCCAAATCAGATTGATAGTAACATTCTCCATCTATTTCTGTATATCCATTGTCACAAAACGAACAATTGGTGGGGTCTTGTTCTCCTACATAGGCTTTTATACAGGAAGGGTATGAGGGACAGAGCTGGTTGTTTGTGATTTTTAATTTATAAGAACTATCCCAGTCCAAATTCAATTCACATATACTTTCTGGTATCTCCCCCGAAAGTTGATTAGAATTTAAGTACAAAGAACTCAGATTTGTCAGTTCACCAATCTCAGATGGGATTGAACCTGTGAGTTGGTTATGATCTAACCACAACACAGTCAAACTTAAAAGATTACCAATCTCTGGGGGGATTGAACCTGTAAGTTGATTATAGCCTAAAATCAAATAAGTCAGATTTGTAAGATTACCAAGCTCTGGGGGGATTTCTCCTGATATCTCACAACGGTTCCAACCGTTATCATTCCAATAACACCAAAATTCCGTCATCTTTCCATCCTCCCACTTTTGATCACCTAACTCCAACGGTTCAATTACACCACTACTATCAGTATCCAAATCCCAGTTAATGGTTTCTGAACTGTTATCAATGAAGATCTGAAGAACATCCAATTCAGATTGGTAATAACAATCTCCATCTATCTTTGTATACCCTTCGTCACAAGGTGAACAATTGGTGGTGTCTTGTTCTCCTACATAGTCTTCTACACATGGGGGATATGGGGAACAGAGCTGGTTTTCGGATAAATTAAAATCATAATCATCAGCAAAATTAAGAGTTAAATCACATATGCCCTCTGGTATCTCCCCCGTCAGTTGATTAGAGCCTAAATACAAATGAGTCAAATTTGTTAGATTACTAATCTCAGATGGGATTGAACCTGTGAGTTTATTAAGTCCTAAACCCAAAAAAGTCAGATTTGTCAGTTCACCAATCTCAGATGGGATTTCTCCTGATATTTCACAACGATTCCAACCGTTATCATCCCAATAACACCAAAATTCAGTTATCCGGCCATCTACCCACTTCTGATCACCTAACTCCAACGGTTCAATCATCCCACTACTGTCAATATCCATATCCATATTAATAGTTGAATCACTATTATCTATAAAAATCTGCAGAACATCCAAATCAGATTGATAGTAACAATCTCCATCTATTTCTGTATGCCCTTCATTACACTGACCCCACACCCAACTAAGTGAAAGAATAACACAGATAATAAATGATTTAATCAGTTTTTTCATCTTTTCAATTTATCCAGAGGAATCAATTTACTTCAACAGCGCCATCTTCTTCGTCCGCACAAACTCTCTTGAACTAAGTTATTGATTCATTATTCTTCTAAGTATTTCCTTATCATCTATTAATAGACCTGAATTAGTCAACCTGGGAGTCATTGTTTTCAAATTAGGGTTGCGTTTAAATACACTTTTGAACACAGGCAGTGCATCTTCTAATCGACCACCATTCACCAAAGCAATAGCGGACCAGTAGGGTAGTTCTGCATTTTCAGGATAAAATTCTGTTGCTTTAGAATATTCTGATAGGGCTTTTTCAATTTCTTTCGTTTCCATATACTGATCACCCATATTGGCATGCTGGTAGGCACGATGTATCCTTATCAATCTCTTTAATTCAACTAAGGGAGTAGGGTGATCTTCAATTCGTAAACTTAATAGTGTATCTTTCCAGTCTACACCAGTTGGATCACCTGATACAATAAGCATTGCAGCAGACTGCTTACCGCGGATATCCCCACCTTCTGTTTCTGCGGCTTCCAGAGCAGCCATCATTCTGTCAGCAAGGTCACCTTTAGAATTCTCAAATGCATTTGCCATAGCTTTGGGAACTGTGCCATTAGCCATCATATTTGCCTGAACAGAATAATTATCCCCAGTAACATGTCCAGCATGCTTTATACAGCGCTTACCTGTATGCACTGCGACATTTCCGTTGAAATCGATCATACCCACTTGACGAAGATCCTCCCCATCATCCTGAGAGGTTAAGATCCTCAAAACTTCTGTAGCTGTCATTCCAGATTCCATCAGTTTCAAACCCTCTGGACCATAATCCACTTTTACAAATGATTGGGTGGCTACTGCTCCAACACCTGCCTTAGCCCAAGGCACTAAAAAGCCCACCGAAAACCAGTGGCTCTGAACTGCAACACCCAATTGCCCTGTAGTTTCATCCATCGCTATAATAGAATATGTTGCTACAGGTCTTGATGGTAATAATTGTTGTGTAATTCCTGATGAAAATATGCACACGCATAATAAAGTCATATATTTTAACTTCATTAGTTTCTCCTTTTAATTAAAGCCATAAATAAAAGTCTCTTACCCGGAGGAATCAATTTGGAGTGCCAAAAATCAATATTAATGTCGAAGGGGTTTCTTACCCCCAATGCTCCAAAAGTAAGGTGGATCAGTGAGTTATATTGATTTGAATATCTATGTATTTTTCAGCATACAGAGGACGGGGTTTTTATACCATGTTATATATCGTATTATGCACTCTAATCCTGACGCAAATTTCCTTCTTTTCCCCGGACTCTGTGTTTCACCAAATTCCCGCCTTTATCCCACTCTTTTTCCGTAATTAATTCTCCAACCTTAAAAGTTCTTTCAATTTTCTTCTTTCCATCCTCATTCCACCAGGTCCATTTTCCGTCTTCTGCCCCATCCTTGAAAGTGCCTTCTCTCCACTTCTGTTCATTCTGATACCAAGAAGTCCATTTCCCATCTTGTTCCCCATTTGTGTATGTTCCTTTTTCCATAATCTGTCCCCTTATCCAATATGAAGTCCATAATCCATCTTTTTCTCCTTCCTTGTATGTTCCTTCTTCCTCCTTCTCTCCATTATCATACCACAATGTCCATAATCCGTCTGGTTTTCCATCCTTTAAAGTCCCTTCTGACTTCTGTCCATTCTCATCCCAAGAAGTCCATTTCCCATCTTGTTTCCCATCCTTGTAGGTTTGATGAGATTTTACTGTTGTATTTTTCCCGTCATAAAAAAATAAAAAACTTCCATCCTCACTATCCTCTTTTGTCGTCTTCCCTATATATTTCTGTCCATCTTTTTCCCAATAAGCCCACAATCCATCTGGTTTTCCATTCTTCCAAGTTCCTTCTGACATCTTCTGTCCACTCTCATACCATTCAGTCCGTTTTCCATCCCAGGGATATCCATATTTCCAAGTCAACTCAAAACTCTCTTTTCCATCTGGTGACCAAGAAGTCAAAATCCCATCTAATATCCCATCATTGAAAACTCCTTCTGACTTCTTCCGTCCATTCTCCCACCAAAAAGTCCATAAGTCATCTTTTTTTCCATCCAGATAATCTCCTTCTGATTCCTTATTTCCACTAGAGTAATAGGTTTCACCTTTAACTAATTCAATTCTATCTTTTGTCTTGTTATGATATTTAATCTCCTTTATCGCACCATTATCGTAGGTTGTGACCGAAAAAATGTTCTGTTGTGCTGCTGTTTTAGAACTCCAAACAATCAGCAGTAACGGTAGCATTGTTAGAGCTGTTTTCTTCATTTTATCTCCTTATCTCAATTTATCCAGGGGAATCAATTTGTAGCGATACTCAAACAGGAACTCAATCATTTTAATAATACAGTAAATACAAAAAAAGTAAATAATGATTCATACAAACAATACTCCATTTCCTGATCCAAAAATACAATTATATCATCAATATTTATATTACGGTATTACTACGCGCTTGGCAAGTCAATAATAAATTCTATAGATTCATAAAAAGGATTGATTTAGTAGTACCTGAGGGACAAACAACTCAATCCTCCATCCAGTTTCCTGAATTCCGACACATTAACAGTCCTGACTGAAAATCCTGATTTTTCCACTTTATCCCTTGTTTTTGGAAATCCTTCCGATAGAATGACCGTTTCATTTACAGAAATGGAATTAGCTGAATAGCTTTCTCCCGGCTCTGTTGTAATTATGGTAAACCCGTTGAAGTAATTACTCGTTATTGATTCCGGATCAATCAATATGCAATTATTCCCTATGTAAGAAACCGCTGACTTTAAATGAAGTCCCTGGTTCACAGAAATGATAGATCCTGTCATACCATTATTGCGTACAATTTCAATAAACTGTTCTGCTCCTAATTGGTTTGTCCTTTCAGAAATTCCTATGTAAAAGTGATTTTCCACTTCCAAAATATCACCACCCTCCAGTGTACCGGGATATTTGATTTTTTCTATTGTGTTGAATTCCCCTTGCAGCAGTTTTTCAACCACTTTGGTCTCTCCTCTTCTTGATTCTGCGCCGGGATTGGTAATGACAGCGCAGGACGGGATCAAAACAGCGGTGTCTTCAACAAACGTTGAATCAGGGTAATTTTCATCTGGCGGAAGTACAGTTATCTTTAACCCAAATTCTTTCAGAATCTTCACATAGTTTTGGTGCTGACGGAGAGCTTTTGGATAGTCTGGTTTTCCTAAAGATGCAGTTGTGATTCCATATATAAAATTTTTATAAGGCGGGCAGACAATGGCATGGGTAAAATTCATTAAACTATTATTTTTGAAACCCTTTATTCCAAGTGCTTCTTGTTAATATTTTCCATCAACTAAGCGATAAGTCTTCTGTCTCCTCCCTTTCTTCTATCATACTCAACAGGGATTTGTTCTTTTCTTCTCTCTCTACTTCTTCTCTCTCCTTGTCTTCTGTCTCTCCTTCTCCTGTTACTATCAGTATTATCATTGATTTCCCCGGTTAAATTTTCTTCACCACTCATTTTAATCTCCTTTTAGTTAATTAAATCCACTAACAATACTATAAACAAAAGTTTCTCCAATTTACTTCAAGAGCACCATCGTCTTCACCTGCAGGAAATTATGTCCTGAGTATTTCGAAGGACCTCCTGCTTATATCTGGAATGGGGTTTAGTGGAAAATATATCTAGGGTAAAAGCCAGATCTTACTTCTTATGCTTATCAAGAAGCTTCTTGATGGCCAGTGCTCCGCCTGCCGCTGCCAGCAGTCCAAGCCCACCGATGGGTGCCTGGTCGGGTTCGCCGGGGAAGCTTGGCTGGGCTATTACAACTGTGATTAAGGGTAAAACAAATAAAGCGATTCGAGTGAGTGTCGTGAACATGTCCTGCTCCTACTTCAAAAAAGTTAATTTCTGGTTGAATGTTTTATTACTAGCTTTTAACTGCACAATGTACAGCCCTGCAGATAAGTTCTTTGGATCCCATGTGACCGCGTGACTGCCGGAGGGCAGTACTTTATTAATTAAGGTTTCCACCAGTTTCCCGGTTATATCATATATATATAAAGATGTATTACGATCCGTCGCGTCCGGAATATCAAATGAAATGGTTGTGCTGGGGTTAAACGGATTGGGATAGGCAGGGCGCAGGGCAAATGTCCCGGGGACATTGGCTGGCTCATCATTGGAAGTTAATGTGCTGTAGGCAACTGTTAAGGTAAACCGGCTCTCTCCTACCTGCGGATAAATATTTACACCCCCAGAGCCATAGGCAGGAAAACTGCCCTTCGCTTCTGTTGAAAATATTATCTCACTTTCTTCAGTGAGGTTTACAGCAGTCCCTGTAGCATTATCTGTTAAGGTTAATGATACATGCCCCGGGAGACTGCTTATATCCCACGTCATGGTTACATCATTTTCGTTTGTAACAAAGTTATAGTCAGCATCCACTGTCAAATACATGACGTCCAGCGGTATGGCTATGGAACCTTCATGGACATACGGCAGGTTGCTGATATCTAGTCCATTGCCTTCCGCATAGCTGATACCCACCACCCGTTCACTGGCTGTCATGGGCAGCAGTTTATAGGCATCAGCATTGTCCATGCCTGCTTCCCCGTTGGTCATGAAAGAGACAAAGGTATTGTCCTCATAGTCTTCTCCGGAAGAAATGGCAAAGCTCATGCTGCCGGTGCTGTCATTCATTGTTTTGTAGAATGTGCCAGCGGTGGTGGATTTATCTGCTACATCAATAGTAATGGATCCTGTACCGCCGCTGGCTTGCACCCAGAAGCCCTGAAAAGGTGCGATCAGTCCATTGGACAGTGATCCTGCGGAACCGTTCCAAGAAATGTAACCTGCTCCCCCGGATTTAGCATTATCGTAGACATAGGCTGATGTTGCCAGGTTGGTTTTGCTCACATCATCCCAGTCAATAGTGGCGACATAGAGGTTGCCTATCAAGGCCCATCCACCATCTGCAATACTGCCCACCGTAGCACTGCTGTTGTTGGCGGTACCGTTTACACTCAATGTGACCGCAAGATCGTCATCGCCGTCGTTATCTGTATCAGCGTAGACATAAACCAGGAAACCTGCCCCAGCTGTCAAGGATGCTGTAGATAGATTGGATAAGGCCGACCAACTCTGGCCGGCCACACTGTATGTCCAGACATTGGCATCACCGCTGGTCACGTCTCCCCCGGTCATACCTTGAATCCAGAGTTCAGCTAAAAGATCGCTATAAATAGTACCTGAAACAGGACTGGACATCATTCGAAAACCAGACGTGCCGGAAATGGAGACTGTATTTAAAACGGCATCGCCGTCAATGTTTACAAATGCTGGTTTAGACCAACTACCATCATCCACGCCATTAAAAGGATTATCACCACCGGTTTGTACAGTGAAGGTAGCCGAACTGCTATTTCCCGTATTCCTGTAGTATTTTATGGAGCCATTATATTCCCCAATAAAACAGTCATAGTCACCATCACCATCTATATCAACAAAAACAGGTGTAGATTTGGTTCCTACATCCACGTCATCAAAAGGATCATCGTCGCTCCCTGTTGTCAAAGTAAAGGTGGGTGAAGTGCTGTTGCCCGTGTTTTTATAGTAGTTTATGTTGCCATCATTTTCGCCAATGAAGCAGTCATAGTCGCCATCGCCATCTATATCCACAAATGCAGGTGCAGCTTTGATACCTACATCCACACCATAAAAAGGATTAGGATCCGCCGAACCAGCATTACCATCCCATTCAACAAAGGTAGGCGAACTGCTACTCCCCGTATTCTTGTAGTAGTAAGTTAAACCATCATGTCCCCCAATGAAGCAGTCCTGATCCCCATCGCCATCTATATCAACAAATTCAAGGCTAGAGTGCATACCTACATCCTCACCATTTAAAGGATTACTACCACCGGTGACCGCAGAAAAACTGGTGGACGCGGCACCGGAATTCTGTCGCTCGTAATAATTAACATTGCCCGTCTCTTCACCGATAAAACAGTCATAATCGGTCTGGGCAGTGATAATCGTGATCCCCGGTACTGACAATAGGATGATTTGGACTATTTTATTTCTCATGATTTCTCTTCACTTAATAAAGGTTATTTTCTGTTTGAATATTTTCTGTCCTGTCTTTAGTTGTACAATATACAGGCCTGATGCCAGGTTTTGCGGATTCCATTGTATACTATGATTGCCGGCAGGAAGCACTTCATTGATCAATGTTTCTACCAATTGTCCCTTGATATCATACAATTGTAAAGATACAACATATCGTGACTCTGGCGGAATATCAAATGAAATGGTTGTGCTGGGATTAAACGGATTTGGATAGGCCGGATGCAGGGCAAATGTCCCGGGAAGATTGGCTGGCTCATCATTGGAAGTTAATGCGCTGTAGGCCACGGTTAATGTGAACCGGCTCTCCCCAACCTGCGGATAAATATTTACACCCCCAGAGCCATAGGCAGGAAAACTGCCCTTCGCTTCTGTTGAAAAGGTTATCTCACTTTCTTCAGTAAGGTTTACAGCACTCCCTGTAACATTATCTGTTAAGGTTAATGATACATGACCCGGGAGGCTGCTTATATCCCAGGTCATGGTTACATCATTTTCATTTGTAACAAAGTTATAATCGTCATCCAGCGTCAAATACATGACGTCCAGCGGTATGGAGATGGAACCATCATGATTGTAGGGCAGATTGCTGATATCCAGGCCATTGCCTTCCGCATAAGAAATCCCCACCACCCGTTCACTGGGAGTCATGGGCAAGAGTTTATAGGCATCGGCATTGTCCATGCCTGCTTCCCCACTGTTCATAAAGGAGACGAAAGTTTTATTGCTATACTCCCCGGAAGTAATGGAAAAGCTCATGCTCCCGGTGTTGTCAGCCATTGTTTTGTAAAATGTGCCGGCAGAACCGGACTTGCAGTCTGAAGTGAAGGCAAAGCTGGTGCCGCTAGAGCCGGACTGTATCCAGAAGCCCTGGTAGGGAGCAATAAGGCCGCTGGATAGATCTCCTGAAGAACCATTCCAGGTGTTATACTGCGAGTTGGCATCATCGTAAACGTAAACAACAGCGGTGTAGTTGCTGTTGTCTGTGAAAAGCTGGTCAGCAGAAATGGTGGATGCGAAAGGGTTCCCCAGCAGGTTCCACTCACTGGCAGTGGTGCTTCTGGTTACTGTGGCACTGTTCTCTGTGCCGGCAACACTCAACGTTACTGACAGGTCATCATCGCCATCATTATCAGTGTCTGAAAAAACATAGACCAGAAATCCCTGCCCGGCAGTGAGGGATGCTGTATTCAGGTTGGTAAGCGCCGACCATTCTGGTGTGGAAGCATCATAGGTCCAGACATTAGCAGTGCCGGATTCTGTATCCCCATTCGTCATCCCCTGAATCCAAAGATCACCCAAAATGTCATCATAAACTGTACCCGCTATAGGGCTCGACATCATGCGGAAACCGTCATCACCGCTGATTGTTACATGTGGTGACAAATAAGCATCACTATCTGTGGCCTGGCCAATAGCCAGATATTCATCTGATAATGATACACTGCTAAAGGTGACCGCATCACCAGATTTACTAGATCCTGATGCCAGGATACTAAAGTCACCGCTGGTCCCGGCACGATTCAGCAGTTTATAATCTGATGCTGTACCCGCTGTAACCGTATAACCAGTAGCATCACTAATATCAATTGTAACATCCGCAGCTACGGTATTTGATTCATCTACATACCAGATCCGTTCCGAACGGACCTCAACACCGGAAGGCAGGTCAGACGTGGATGTACCCGCAGTATTATTATTGCCAAAAACAGCAAAGTTTGCATCGGTAAGCGCAGTGCCCACTACCATAGTTAAACCATCCGACGCATCAGAAGCTGATGTTCCACTCCCTTTCCAAAGTGCTTCCGCATCTGTAGTATAACCGCTGGTCAGGACGCCTATGGGTGCATCGGAGGTTATCCAGTCGCTATTTGCCATATTTACCATTGTTCCAGTATTATCATTCTCACTATTGTCCGTAATTGTTGTACCAGAACCATCGGACATCTTATAATACGCTTCAAGGCCTGTTTCATCTCCGTCCAGTAACACATGAATATTATCCGCAATCTGCGCTTCGGTTCGGGCAACGCTCCAAATCCGTACTTCGTCAAGGTAGCCATCGAAATAATTACTTTCATCACTGTCATGAAATCTTCCAAGGTAGAATTTGTCTGGTGAAGGATTCCAATCAATGTTTCCTGAATGTGTCTCTGACGTTGATAAAACACCATTTTTATAAAAACAAATTGTAGTACCATCGTACGTGCCCGCCACATGAGTCCATTGCCATTTTGTGAGAAATGCATACGGGTCAGTAGCCCAATCCCCTTCTGACATACCTACACGAGCTACTCTGATACTCCATTTAGTAGAACTTGCACCCTTGCAAAACAAATCATAACCAGATTCAGTAGCACCATTATCCGTCGCATAACTTACAGCACTTTCCCAGTTTTCGTTTGTATGGACGTATATCCAAGCCTCAAGGGTAATTGCTGATGTTGGGCGTAGTGATGAGTTTGTTCCGTGTT
>Ga0066859_10000266_pt1 | contig 16957 bp, 12 predicted proteins | sample ETNtaG_16_FD_65600 | JGI IMG/M metagenome (GOLD analysis project Ga0066859, IMG submission 65600) | Marine microbial and viral communities from oxygen minimum zone, Eastern Pacific Ocean - ETNP201406SV199 | ecosystem: Environmental > Aquatic > Marine > Oceanic | place: Pacific Ocean: Eastern... | reverse complement strand
AAAATAGGCCAGTAGCTCAATTGGCAGAGCGGCGGTCTCCAAAACCGCAGGTTGGGGGTTCGATTCCCTCCTGGCCTGCCAGGACAAACGTATCCAGATAGACTTGGAGCCAGCATAAAGTCAGTTTATGAGTAACAAAGCAGAAACATCCAGTCGCCTTGATCCTCTGTTGTGGATAGTTGTCGTGGCAATTGTATTGGGCGGTGTCTACGCTAATTCAATGTTTGTTGCGGTTAACGTGCTTGTGCGTGCTGTGGCAGGAATTGCTCTGGCGGGTGTCGTCATTGCAATTGCAATGCAGACGGAACGCGGCAGGTCAGCCTGGGATCTGGCTAAAGAAGCCAGGGTTGAGGTACGTAAGGTTATCTGGCCAACGCGACAGGAAACAACACAAACCACAATGATTGTCGTTGCGGTTGTGATATTGGTTGGTCTTATCCTCTGGGGTCTGGATTCAGGTCTTAGTTGGGGCATTCAAGCTGCTATTGGTTAGGAAAGGAAATAGTTTGTGACTAAACGTTGGTTCGTCGTGCACGCTTATTCAGGTTATGAGAAACAGGTAATGCGCGCCCTCAATGAACGAATTGAGCTTTCCTCATTTGCCGATCGCTTCGGCGAGGTCATTGTGCCAGCTGAAGAAGTTGTTGAAATGAGGGCTGGAAAGAAAAGACGCAGTGAAAGAAAGTTCTTTCCGGGTTATGTCCTGGTTGAAATGGAACTTGATGATGATACCTGGCACCTGGTGAAAGAAACGCCGAGGGTCATGGGATTTATCGGTGGTAAGGCAGATCAACCCGCGCCGATTTCTAATCAGGAAGCAGCAACGATATTGCAACGTGTTCAGGCTGGCAGTGAACACGTTACACCGAAAACAGTATTTGAACCTGGCGAACTCGTTAGGGTCGTCGATGGGCCTTTCAACGACTTCAATGGCGTCGTCGAAGATGTCAATTACGAGAAAAATCGTCTTCATGTGGCTGTCACCATATTTGGACGTTCAACGCCTGTTGAGCTTGACTTCAGTCAAGTAGAGAAAGGCTAACAGGTAAGGTTATGCACCAGCCGCTTGCTGGTGCGGAACAGGGGACCGACACGGTCATCTAAACGAAGTGAAGAATCTTGTGATTCTTCTACAACGATGAAGATAGGCAGTCGGGCTTGCACCCACTAAGGAGTTTTAGCATGGCTAAAAAGATAGATGCATACATCAAGCTGCAGGTACCTGCAGGTCAGGCAAATCCGAGTCCTCCAGTTGGTCCAGCGTTGGGTCAGCACGGTGTCAACATCATGGAATTCTGTAAGGCATTTAATGCTGAAACCCAGTCACTTGAAACTGGTATGCCGGTTCCTGTTGTTATTACGGTTTACGCAGACAAGAGCTTCACCTTCATCAAGAAGACACCGCCAGCATCAGTTCTCTTGAAAAAAGCTGCTGGTGTCGCCAAAGGCAGCCCCACGCCGCATACAGAGAAAGTTGGTAAGGTCACCAGGGCTCAATTGGAAGAAATAGCAACGACAAAAATGCCTGACTTGACTGCCAGGGATATGGATGCAGCGGTTAGAACTATTGCAGGTAGTGCGAGGGCGGCTGGAATCGAAACAGAAGGGGTCGTCTAATGGGTAAATTGTCGAAACGAGCGCGGTTGTTCAGAGAGAAGGTCGAGGAAGGCAAGGCCTACCCGATTGAAGAGGCTGTTCAGCTGTTGACCGAAAATGCCTCCAGCAAATTCAAAGAATCTGTCGACATCAGTATCAACCTTGGTATTGATCCCAGGAAATCGGATCAAGTAGTCAGGGGTGCGACGGTTCTACCTAACGGCACTGGCAAGGATGTAAGGGTCGCGGTTTTTGCTCAGGGCGATAAAGCTGATGAAGCAAAGGCAGCCGGTGCTGATGTTGTTGGGATGGACGATCTTGCCGCGTCAGTAAAAGAAGGCAACCTTGATTTCGATGTTGTAATCGCAACGCCAGATGCCATGCGAGTAGTTGGTCAGCTGGGCCAGATTCTGGGTCCAAGAGGTCTGATGCCAAATCCACGTCTGGGTACGGTCACTCCTGATGTTACTGAGGCAGTTAAGAATGCCAAAGCAGGTCAGGTCAGATATAGAACAGACAAGAACGGCATTGTTCATGGTGGCGTTGGGAAGGTGGGATTTGATTCCAAGGCGATCAAAGAGAATATTGAGGCATTACTGGTAGATTTGAAGAAAGGTAAACCCGCTTCATCAAAAGGTACCTTTGTGAAGAAAGTTGTGCTGTCTACAACCATGGGTGCGGGAATTCCCATCGACCAGGCATCATTGGAGTTCTGATTATTCTAGCTATCCTCGTATAGACACATGGATAGGTAAGCCGGAAAGACCGGCAAAAAAAGACTTTGGGGTTTCTGTTCGTGATGTTAAGCAAGTGCTTTTCAGAATGATCAGGACTCGTCAAAGACCGTAGGTCCGGAGGCCGAATAGATAGGCTTTTGGTTAAGTTCATCAATCCTGAAATGGAAAGAGGAGCCTGCGCAGACGGTGAACCCGGTTCATATTTGAATCCTATCGCCGTAAAGGTGCTTGTTAAAGATAAGAAACATTAGCAAGTTTTAAGAAGTCGACACAGGAGTATTACTTGTGCCTTTAGGACTTAAAGAGAAGCAGGCAATTGTTGCTGAGGTGAATGAGACCGCGAGCAATGCCCTTTCTGCAGTCATGGCTGACTATCGTGGTGTATCTGTCGAAGATATGACAGAACTGCGAAAGCAAGCCCGGGAGCAGAGCGTGCATTTGCGGGTGGTTCGAAACACTTTGGCAAAAAGAGCATTTGAAGGTACCGAATTCGAATGTATGAATGAAGTGCTGCTTGGTCCAAACATCCTAGCTTTTTCATTGGAAGATCCCGGTGCTGGTGCGCGGGTATTCAAAGATTTTGCAAAAGAGAACGATGAATTTGAGATCAGGGCGCTTAGTGTTGGTGGCAAACTGCTGCCAGTTGAGCAATTAGATGTTTTAGCGAAACTGCCAACTAGAGATCAGGCATTAGCGATGTTGATGTCAGTGATGATAGCTCCGGTTACCAAACTGACCAGAACATTGAATGAAGTGCCTTCTAAGGTGACACGCGCTGTCGCTGCAGTTCGCGATCAGAAGCAACAGGAAGCCTCTTAAGTAATTTAATAACGGAGAATAGGACTCATGTCTTTATCAAAAGATGACATTTTAAATGCAATTGCAGAAATGAGTGTGATGGATGTAGTTGAACTCGTTGAAGCAATGGAAGAGAAATTTGGTGTATCCGCTGCGGCAGCTGTTGCCGTTGCTCCCGCTGCTGGTGGTGGTAAAGGTGGTGGCGCTGTGGAAGAAGAGCAGACCGAGTTTGATGTAATAATCACAGGTGCTGGTGAGAAGAAAGTCCATGCCATTAAGGCAGTTCGGGCTATCACCGGTCTTGGTTTGAAGGAAGCTAAAGAAGTAGTGGATTCCGCTCCTTCGAGTGTTAAAGAAGGTGTAAACAAAGAGGAAGCCGAAGATATCAAGAAACAGCTTGAAGAAGCTGGTGCTTCAGTGGAGCTTAAGTAATCCAGGCGTTTGTCTTGGAAAAGACTTGGCATAAGGGCAGGCAGCGGGAGTTGTCGGGCTCTTCTGCGCTTGTAATTTGGACCTCCCGATATATGTCGGCGGGTACTCAATGCGAATTTATGATCTAGCTTGGAGGCATTAATGGCAGCCTATTCATACACAGAGAAGAAACGTATTCGTAAAGACTTCGGTAAATTGAGAAGGGTAATGGACATCCCTTATCTGCTTGCCATTCAGGTTGAATCCTATAAGGAGTTCCTGCAGGACAATGTCGATCCTGTCGATAAGATCGGAAAGGGGTTGCATGCGGCGTTCAAATCCGTTTTTCCCATTGTCAGTTATTCAGGTAGCGCGTCGCTGGAATATGTCAGCTATCGACTTGCCAAACCTCCTTTTGATGTCAGGGAATGTCAACTTCAAAGTGTCACATATGCGGTACCCCTTCGTGTGAAGGTCAGATTGATCATTCACGATAAAGATTCGTCGACCAAAGCAATAAAAGATATCAAAGAGCAAGAAGTCTATATGGGTGAAATTCCACTGATGACTGACAACGGAACATTTGTGATTAATGGAATTGAGCGAGTTGTAGTGTCACAGCTGCACCGTTCGCCCGGAGTGTTTTTCGATCACGACAAGGGTAAAACTCACTCTTCAGGGAAATTATTGTATTCAGCACGCGTTATCCCCATGCGCGGATCCTGGCTGGATTTCGAGTTTGATCCTAAAGACTGCGTGTTCGTTCGAATAGACCGAAGACGAAAGTTGCCCGCAACTGTGTTGTTGAGAGCCTTGGGTTATAGCTCGCAGGAAATCCTCGAGATCTTTTTTGACACTGATTCGTTTAATGTTCATGAGGAAGGCTACAGCCTCGATCTGATTGCAGGTCGTCTCCGAGGTGAAACGGCCCGGTTCGAAATATTGGATGCTAAAGGTAAGCTGATAGTCGAAGAAGGTACCAGAATTACTGCTCGACACATAAGCCAGATAGAGAAAGACAATCTGGAGCAGCTTGATGTGCCAATCGAATACGTCTGTGGTCATGTGACAGCAGAAGAGGTGATTGATGAGGAAACCGGAGAAATCATCATTCCCTGCAACACGCTTATCACCGAAGAAGTTCTGGATCAGATTCGAGAGGTTGGTCTTGCGAGTTTCAAAACGATCTACACCAACGACCTGGATTGCGGTCCCTGGATTTCAGATACCCTGAATGTTGATCCGGCGAACAACAGACTGGAAGCGCTGGTTGAAATATACCGAATGATGCGACCAGGAGAACCGCCCACTAAAGAAGCAGCAGAGAATTTGTTTTCCAATTTGTTCTTCTCACCGGAAAGGTATGATCTGACAGCAGTAGGTCGAATGAAGTTCAATCGACGTCTGTCTCGTGTCGAGGAAGAAGGTGAAGGTACACTCTCAAACGAAGATATCATCGATGTTCTTAAGTGTTTGATAAATATAAGAAACGGCCAGGATACGGTTGATGATATTGACCACCTAGGGAATCGTCGGGTGAGGTCAGTCGGTGAAATGGCAGAGAATGCGTTTCGACTGGGCCTTATTCGTGTAGAACGGGCGGTCAAGGAAAGATTGAGCCTTGCCGAATCAGAAGGGCTGATGCCGCAGGATCTCATCAACGCCAAACCTGTTGCTGCTGCAGTAAAAGAGTTCTTTGGATCTGCTCAGTTGTCTCAGTTTATGGATCAGAATAATCCTTTGTCGGAGGTTACACATAAGCGGCGTGTATCCGCACTTGGACCGGGCGGATTAACCCGAGAACGAGCTGGATTTGAAGTCCGCGACGTACACCCGACTCACTACGGTCGTGTATGTCCGATTGAAACGCCGGAAGGACCGAATATTGGACTCATAAATTCACTTGCGACCTACGCCAGAACCAACGAGCACGGCTTTCTTGAGAGTCCGTATCTTAGAGTTGTTGATGGTCGGGTTACCGAGGAGATCGAATATCTGTCTGCAATTGTGGAGAGTGATTTCATCATTGCGCAGGCCAGCGTGCCACTCGATAAAAAAGGTAATATCACCGAAGATCTGGTTGATGTACGTCATCAAGGTGAATTCACAAAAGCTGCCAGAGAAAGTGTGAACTTCATGGATGTGTCCCCACAACAGGTTGTATCTGTGGCGGCATCCCTGATTCCGTTTTTAGAGCATGACGATGCGAACCGTGCATTGATGGGTTCGAACATGCAGCGTCAGGCTGTTCCGACCTTGCGAAGTGAAAAGCCGTTAGTTGGCACCGGCATGGAACGAATAGTGGCTCGTGACTCGGGTGTCTGTGTCGTCGCAAAGCGAGGCGGTAGCGTCGAAACAGTTGATGCTGCCCGTATTGTGATTCGTGTGAATGATGACGAAACAGAATCCGGTGAAGCTGGTGTGGATATCTACAATCTAACCAAATACACGCGATCAAATCAGAATACCTGTATCAATCAACAGCCCCTGGTAAAAGAGGGCGATAACATTGCCTGTGATGATGTGCTTGCCGACGGTCCGTCTATTGATATGGGTGAATTGGCGTTAGGGCAAAATTGTCGGATCGCTTTTATGACCTGGAATGGTTACAACTTTGAGGATTCGATCTTGATTTCTGAACGAGTTGTTACAGAAGACAGGTTTACAACAATTCACATCCAGGAACTGACCTGTATCGCAAGAGATACCAAGCTTGGTTCTGAAGAAATTACCTGCGATATTCCCAATGTCGGGGAAGGTGCCCTGTCGAAGCTGGATGAATCCGGGATAGTCTATATTGGTGCTGAAGTAGAAGCCGGTGACATTCTGGTTGGAAAGGTGACCCCGAAAGGTGAAACCCAACTGACACCCGAGGAGAAACTTCTTCGAGCAATCTTCGGTGAGAAAGCCTCTGATGTGAAGGACACTTCTTTGCGCGTACCAAGCAGCTACAACGGTACGGTCATTGATGTTCGCGTATTCACTCGCGATGGAATCGACAAGGATCAGAGAGCACTCGATATTGAAAGGCACGAAGTCGAGGAAATTCGACGAAATGTCGAGGAAGAATATCGGATCATTGAAACCGCGACCTTCGAACGGTTAGCAGATTCACTCAAGGGCAAAGCGGTCGTTGCTGGCCCGGGCCTCAAGAAAGGTGAAAAAATCACCAGTGATTATCTCGTTCAACTGCCAACAGACGATTGGTTCAAGCTGCGGCTTGAGTCAGATAAATTGAATGGTCTGTTAGAAGCTGCCGATGCCCGATTGAAGGAAAGGCGCCAGGAACTCGATGAAGAATTCGAGGAAGGAAAAGCAAAACTGGAAAGTGGCGACGATCTGGCTCCTGGTGTATTAAAGATCGTCAAAGTGTATCTGGCAATCAAACGTCGTATACAGCCAGGTGACAAGGTGGCAGGGCGGCATGGTAATAAAGGAGTTATCTCTGTTATCAAACCGGTTGAAGATATGCCATTTGATGAAGATGGAGAGCCCATTGATATTGTGCTGAATCCTCTGGGAGTACCCAAACGGATGAACGTGGGTCAGATTCTTGAGACTCACCTTGGTTGGGCTGCGGACGGTCTTGGTAAGAAAATCGGTAAGATGCTGGACGATCAACGCAAGGTTGAAGAGATTCGTGAATTTCTAGAGAAAGTCTATAACCAAAGTGGCAGGACAGAAGATCTGAAGTCCTTTACGGATGCAGAGATTATTGAAATGTCGAGTAACCTGCGTCTTGGTGTGCCGATGGCCACTAAAGTATTTGATGGCGCAGCAGAGACTGAGATCAAGATGATGCTGGAGTTGGCGGATCTTCCTACGAATGGTCAAACCATACTCTATGATGGGACTACCGGCGATCAGTTTGATCGGCCTGTAACGGTAGGATTGATGTACATGCTGAAACTCAACCACCTTGTGGATGACAAGATGCATGCTCGTTCTACAGGTTCCTACAGCCTGGTAACTCAGCAGCCGTTGGGTGGTAAGGCACAGTTTGGAGGTCAGCGATTTGGAGAGATGGAAGTATGGGCGTTGGAAGCCTATGGTGCAGCCTACACTCTCCAGGAAATGCTGACTGTCAAATCAGATGATGTTCACGGGCGGACACGTATGTACAAGAACATCGTCGATGGAGATCATCGTATGGAACCTGGCATGCCAGAGTCCTTTAACGTGTTGGTCAAGGAGATTCGCTCTCTCGGTATTGATATCGAGCTGGAAAGCGATTGAGTAAATTTGGAACTTTTTCACAAATTATTATTTGAGCATAAAAAGTATTCACTTAGGCGGGCGCAGAGCCCGGTGGAGGAAAGCCTTGAAAGATCTTCTTAACATACTCAGAGCGCAAGGACAGTCAGAAGAATTCGATTCGCTGAGAATTGGTTTAGCGTCTCCCGAGATGATTCGATCCTGGTCTTATGGCGAAGTAAAAAAGCCTGAAACCATTAATTACCGAACATTCAAACCAGAACGGGACGGTCTGTTTTGTGCCAAGATTTTTGGTCCAACCAAAGACTACGAGTGCCTCTGCGGGAAATACAAACGACTGAAGCATCGTGGAGTTATTTGCGAAAAATGTGGCGTGGAAGTCGCACTTGCCAAGGTACGACGTGAACGTATGGGTCATATTGAGCTTGCGAGCCCGGTTGCGCATATTTGGTTTCTGAAATCCTTGCCCTCCAGGATAGGTTTGCTGATGGATATGACGCTGCGTGATATTGAGAGGGTTCTGTATTTTGAATCTTTTGTGGTCGTTGATCCTGGTCTGACGACGCTTGAGAAGCGTCAGTTGTTGACTGATGAGCAATACTACGAGGCCCTGGAGGAGTTTGGCGATGAGTTTGAAGCGAAAATGGGTGCTGAGGCTATTCAGGATCTAATGCAGGACATGGATCTCAAAGAAGAGATAGCGATAGTCCGTGAGGAACTACCGCAAACAAATTCAGAGACCAAAACCAAAAAGTTAACAAAACGCCTGAAACTGATGGAAGCGTTTGAGAAATCTGGCAACAAGCCTGAGTGGATGATTTTCAATGTGTTACCAGTATTGCCGCCGGATCTGCGACCACTGGTCCCACTCGAGGGTGGCAGGTTTGCAACATCGGACTTAAACGATCTGTACCGTCGGGTTATCAACAGAAATAATCGCCTGAAGCGTCTGCTGGATCTGTCTGCACCAGACATCATTGTTCGTAATGAGAAACGGATGCTGCAAGAGGCAGTTGATGCCCTGCTGGACAATGGTCGACGTGGTCGAGCCATCACCGGTACCAACAAACGACCGCTCAAATCTCTTGCTGACATGATTAAAGGTAAACAGGGTCGGTTCCGACAGAACCTCCTGGGCAAGCGAGTGGATTACTCCGGTCGATCAGTTATCGTTGTTGGTCCCTCCCTCAGGCTGCATCAGTGCGGCCTGCCAAAGAAGATGGCGTTGGAGTTATTCAAACCTTTCATCTTCGGAAAGCTCGAGGCTCGTGGACTCGCTACCACAATCAAAGCATCAAAGAAGATGGTTGAACGGGAAACAGCAGAAGTCTGGGATATTCTTGCAGAAGTCATTCGAGAGCATCCGGTCTTACTTAACCGGGCACCGACTCTGCACCGTCTGGGGATTCAGGCTTTTGAACCTGTGTTGATTGAAGGCAAAGCCATACAGCTTCACCCCCTGGTATGTACAGCGTATAACGCGGACTTTGATGGTGACCAGATGGCAGTCCACGTGCCATTAACCCTGGAGGCGCAGCTGGAAGCCCGGGCGCTGATGATGTCGACCAACAATGTGTTGTTACCTGCAGATGGCGAGCCCATCATTGTACCGTCCCAGGACGTTGTTCTCGGTGTGTATTACATGACCCGTGAGCGTATTAACGACAAGGGTGAAGGAATGGTCTTCGCGGATGTCGGGGAAGTTTCTCGTGCTTATCGGTCTGATAAGGCTGGATTGCAGGCCAGGGTCAAGGTTCGCATTACTGAATTTGTAAACAATGATGATGGCGAATTAGTAGCAACCACTAACCTGATGGATACGACAGTAGGTCGGACATTGTTGTTTGAGATAGTGCCAAAAGGTATTGCTTTTGAACATGTTAATAAACCGTTGGGCAACAAGGATATATCCTCTTTAATTAACATCTGTTATCGAAGTGTCGGTTTGAAGGAAACGGTAATATTTGCTGACCAGCTGATGTACCTCGGTTTTGAGTATTCAACTAATTCAGGATCTTCCATTGGTGTTGAAGACTTTGTTATCCCTGAGGAGAAGGCAAAGATCATTACAGAAGCAGAAAATGAGATTCGAGAAATTGAATCCCAATACTCGTCAGGTCTTGTCACTCAAGGTGAAAAATACAACAAGGTTATTGATATCTGGACACGCGCCAACGATCTTGTCGGTGCTGCCATGATGGATACCCTGAGCAAGGAGACAGTTATAAATCGTGACGGTGAAAAAGAGGAGCAAACCTCTTTTAACAGCGTTTGGATGTACTCTGATTCAGGAGCACGGGGTTCACCCGCACAGATTCGCCAGTTGTCAGGTATGCGTGGATTGATGACAAAACCTGATGGCTCAATTATTGAAACTCCCATCACAGCTAACTTCCGTGAAGGGCTCAATGTAATGCAGTACTTTATTTCCACCCACGGTGCACGCAAGGGACTGGCTGATACAGCACTAAAAACTGCTAACTCCGGATACCTGACTCGGCGGTTAGTTGACGTTGCCCAGGATCTTGTTGTCACCGGGGTTGATTGTGGTACTGACGATGGATTGATGATGACAGCAGTTATCGAAGGTGGGGATGTTGTTGAACCACTTGGTAACCGGGTACTTGGTCGCGTCATTGCAACAGATGTTATGAGTTCATCCGGTGAGGTGTTGTTCCCGGCAGGTTCGATGTTCGATGAATCCGGTGTGAATCGGTTAGAAGAAATGGGTGTTGATGAAGTTAAGGTTCGTAGCCCGATCACCTGTGATACAAGGTACGGCGTATGCAGTAACTGCTATGGCCGTGATCTTGGTCGTGGCCATTTGGTAAATATTGGTGAAGCTGTCGGTGTTATTGCGGCTCAGTCAATTGGTGAACCAGGTACTCAGTTGACCATGCGTACATTCCATATTGGTGGAGCGGCATCCCGGGCAACTGCGGTTGATAATATTCAGGCCAAGCATTCGGGACTCATTCGTCTGCATAATCTCAAGACAATTGAGAAAGTAAACGGTGAAGAGGTCGCAGTATCCCGTTCTGGTGAAGTCGCAGTCGTGGAAGACGAATCGGGACGTGAGCGAGAGCGCTACAAGATCCCCTATGGTGCAGTCCTGAAGAAGGGTAATGATGCGCACGTTGAAGCGGGCGAAGTGGTTGCAAACTGGGATCCGCATACTCACCCAATCGTGACTGAGGTTGCTGGTAAGGTTGTATTCGAAAGTATGGAGGAAGGTATCACCATCCGCCGTCAGACTGATGAATTGACTGGATTATCCAGCATTTCGGTGATTGATCCGAAAGAAAGACCGACAGCCGGCAAGGATACTCGCCCTGCGGTAAGTCTGGTCGACGGTGAAGGTAAACAATTGCTTTTGGCTGGTACTGATGTGCCCGCTCACTACTTTCTGGAAGCGAACGCCATTCTGAGTCTGGAGGATGGTGATCATATTGAGGTGGGCGATGTTATCGCTCGAATTCCTCAAGAAGGATCCAAGACTCGTGATATCACAGGTGGTCTGCCTCGAGTCGCCGATCTGTTCGAGGCGAGAAAGCCCAAGGAAGCAGCGGTTCTGGCAGAGATCTCTGGTACGGTCAGCTTTGGTAAGGAGACCAAAGGCAAACGTCGGCTGGTAATTACTCCAACCGACCTGAGTATATTGCCGGAGGGATCTGATCACTATGAAGTACTGATTCCGAAATGGCGTCACATGACCGTGTTCGAAGGTGAACATGTTGAGAAGGGCGAAGTCGTATCTGATGGGCCTGAAAACCCGCATGACATCTTGCGACTGAAAGGTGTTGAGGAATTAACGCAATACATCGTGAAAGAAATCCAGGACGTTTACAGACTGCAAGGTGTGAAGATCAACGATAAGCATATTGAGGTTATTGTGTGTCAGATGTTACGCAAAGCCGACATCGTTGATTCAGGTGAATCCACCATGATTAAAGGTGAGCAGGTCGAATACACAAGAATGCTTGAAGAAAACGACCGACTGCGATCAGAAGAGATGCAATTGGTGAAGTATGAGCGTGTATTGCTTGGTATCACGAAAGCTGCCCTCGCAACAGAGTCGTTCATTTCTGCTGCCTCGTTCCAGGAGACAACGAGAGTCCTGACGGAAGCTGCGGTCACTGGAAAACGGGATTATCTGCGGGGCTTGAAGGAAAACGTTATCGTGGGCCGATTGATCCCGGCAGGCACAGGTCTTAAATATCATGAAGATCGACGCAAGAAACGTCAGGATAAAGAAGACGCACTGACGACAGTCAGTGCAACGGAAGTTGAGGCTGCTCTGGCTGATGCACTGAATACCAGTGATTCAGGGGCATAAAGAAACAGCATCGATGTCAGCTTTGGCTTGATCAAGGTGTTGACTCAAGAGGGTGGGCTCATTAGACTTCGCCCTCGATTTTGCTAGGGGCCGTTAGGGATCAGGATCTCTGTTGTGGTTCTCTATATTAATGTGGAGTTACTAATTTATGGCAAGAATCAGTCAATTGGTTCGAAAGCCTAGAAAGCGAAAGGTTGCCAAGAGTGATGTACCCGCGCTGCAATCTTGTCCGCAGCGACGAGGAGTTTGTACCAGGGTTTATACAACCACACCCAAGAAGCCCAACTCGGCGTTACGAAAGGTCTGTCGTGTTCGGTTAACAAATGGCTATGAGGTTACCTCTTACATCGGTGGTGAGGGACACAACTTGCAGGAGCACTCGGTTGTTCTGATCCGTGGTGGTCGTGTGAAGGACTTGCCGGGTGTTCGTTATCATACAGTTCGTGGCGCCCTCGATACGACGGGTGTTGCTGATCGTACACAAGGGCGTTCCAAGTACGGAACCAAAAAACCAAAAGGTTAATTATTGGTAAGCTATAGGGCATGCCATGTGAAAACAAAATTTTTGGACAGATCCGTTTCTAGATGGAGACGCTGTCCAGAGTAAGGCCAAGCAGGTCAACGCCAGTTGTGAGTCTTGGGTAACCTGAAGAATGAAAGGATAAAATCATGCCTCGACGTCGAGTCCCGGAGAAACGGGAAATTCTACCTGATCCAAAATTTGGGAATCAGACCCTCGCGAAATTTATGAACCATGTCATGGTCAGTGGCAAGAAATCACTCGCTGAGAAGATTGTTTACGGCGCTTTGGACAGAATCCAGGAACGTCAGGGTGGGGATCCGATCGAAATATTTGATGCCGCTCTTGAAGCAGTTGCTCCTTCTGTGGAAGTGAAGTCACGCCGGGTAGGTGGTGCCACCTATCAGGTACCAGTTGAAGTAAGACCATCACGTCGGTCTGCTTTAGCAATGCGTTGGCTGGTTGATTCAGCCAGAAGCCGTGGTGAAAAGTCGATGGCTCAACGTCTGGCGGGAGAACTTATTGATGCTGCCGAAGGCCGTGGTGCTGCTGTCGGGAAGAAAGAAGATACGCATCGAATGGCACAGGCAAACCAGGCCTTCTCTCACTACCGTTTCTAGGTCCATCCAGACCTTTATCAGGAGAGTGGTGGGTTAATATGCCCAGAATGACACCAATCAAGAGATACCGCAACATTGGAATTGTTGCCCATGTCGATGCGGGGAAAACAACCACAACCGAAAGGGTGCTCTTTTATACTGGTTTGTCGCACAAGATAGGCGAAGTCCATGATGGCGCAGCCACCATGGATTGGATGGAGCAAGAACAAGAACGGGGGATCACGATTACCTCGGCAGCCACAACCACTTTCTGGCAAGGTTCCAAACAACAGTTCGATCAGCACCGAATAAACATTATCGATACACCTGGGCACGTTGACTTCACCATTGAGGTAGAGCGATCACTACGGGTCCTGGATGGTGCAGTCGTGGTGTTCTGCGGCACTTCAGGAGTTGAACCACAGTCTGAAACCGTTTGGCGTCAGGCGGACAGGTATGAAGTTCCAAGAATGGTTTTTGTCAATAAGATGGACAGAGCCGGTGCTGACTTTCTGCGAGTCGTCGATCAGATAGAAGAAAGATTAAGAGCAAAACCAGTTCCGTTGCAGCTGGGGATCGGTGCTGAAGAGAATTTTAAAGGCGTAATTGATCTCGTCAAAATGAAAGCTATCCTCTGGAACGAAGAAGACCTTGGATTGACCTTTGAAGAAGCAGATATTCCCGGTGATCTTAAGGATCTGGCTGATGAATATCGCGAGAGAATGATTGAAGCGGCTGCCGAAGCGACAGATGACCTGATGGAAAAGTATCTGGAAGAGGGGACTTTATCTAACGATGAGATAAAGGAAGGTATTAGAACAAGAACACTCGCAAATGAAATAGTTCCTGCACTCTGTGGATCAGCATTTAAGAACAAGGGTGTGCAAACCATGCTGGATGCGGTTGTTGAATACATGCCTGCGCCTGATGAGGTTAAAGCGATTCATGGTTATCTCGATGATGAAGGCGAAGTAGACGGGTATCGACATGCAGATGATGAAGAACCGTTTGCAGCTCTTGCGTTTAAGATAGCCACCGATTCTTATGTGGGTGCGTTGACCTTCTTCAGGGTCTACTCAGGCGTTTTAAGTTCAGGTGACTCAGTATTCAATCCGGTAAAAAATCGAAAAGAAAGAATTGGCCGTATGGTCCAGATGCACTCCAACGACCGAAACGAAATAAGTGAAGTACGTGCGGGAGACATTGCTGCCGCGATCGGATTAAAACATGCGACAACCGGCGACACGCTGTGTGATATCAAGAATCAAATAACGCTTGAAAGAATGGACTTTCCAGATCCGGTTATTCATGTGGCGGTTGAACCTCGGTCAAAGGCTGACCAGGAGAAGATGGGAATAGCTCTTGGAAAGTTGGCAGCGGAAGATCCATCGTTTAGTGTGAGGACAGACGACGAGTCAGGACAGACCATAATCGGCGGCATGGGTGAACTGCATCTCGATATTCTTGTCGAGCGCATGAGACGTGAGTTCAGCGTAGATGCGAATATTGGTAAGCCCCAGGTCTCGTATCGAGAAACGATTCGCAAATCAGTGGAAGCTGAAGGAAAGTTTGTACGTCAGTCCGGAGGTCGTGGTCAATATGGTCATGTCTGGGTTCGAATCGAACCCTACGACGGTGAGCAAGGATATGAATTCGTGGATGAGATCGTCGGCGGGGTGGTTCCAAGGGAATATATCAGTGCCGTTAATAAGGGTATTCGGGAACAGATGACCAATGGCGTGCTTGCAGGATTCCCGTTGATGGGTGTTAAAGCGACGCTATACGACGGCTCTTACCATGATGTGGATTCCAGTGAAGTCGCATTCCGGGTTGCAGGTTCAATGGCGATGCGTGACGGCGCGCTTAATGCTGATCCGGTGCTGCTTGAACCTGTTATGAGTGTAGAAGTTGTTACACCGGAAGACTACTACGGTGATGTTGTTGGCGATCTGAATCGACGCCGGGGAGTTGTGCAGGGTATGGAAGATGTACACGCTGGAAAAGCAGTCAGAGCGGAGGTTCCTTTTTCGGAGATGTTTGGGTATGCAACCGATCTGCGTTCAGCAACGCAGGGTCGAGCGACTTTCTCGATGGAATTTCTGAAGTACAAAGAAGTGCCTGACAATATTGCTGCTGCAATCATTGATTAGACTCTGACCCGAATAGTGCGGGAGTAGGTATTAAACCTAACCCCAGATTTCAACAATATTTAATTTCTTGGTGAGGTGACAAGTGTCCAAAGAGAAGTTTGAGCGGACGAAGCCGCATTTGAATGTAGGTACGATAGGTCATGTAGACCATGGTAAGACGACGCTGACGGCAGCGATTACGAAGGTTTGCTCAGAGGCTTATGGTGGAGAATTCCAGGCATTTGATGCCATCGATAATGCGCCGGAAGAAAAAGAGCGTGGTATTACGATTGCGACTTCTCACGTCGAATATGACTCACCAGAACGTCACTATGCTCACGTTGATTGCCCGGGTCACGCGGACTATGTAAAGAACATGATCACCGGCGCTGCACAGATGGACGGTGCAATTCTGGTGGTTTCAGCAGCAGACGGGCCTATGCCACAGACCCGAGAGCATATTCTCTTGTCAAAGCAGGTTGGTGTGCCTTATATCATCGTGTACCTGAACAAGGCAGATATGGTTGATGATGATGAGTTGCTGGAACTGGTCGAGATGGAAGTGACAGAATTGCTGGATCAGTATGAATTTCCAGGAGATGACACGCCGATTATTGTTGGAAGTGCGCTCAAGGCCCTGGAAGGAGATGACTCAGATATAGGTATTCCGTCGATTCAGAAGCTGGTAGAGACGCTGGATTCGTACATTCCGGAGCCGCAACGGGCTCTGGACCAACCATTTCTGATGCCGATTGAAGATGTATTCTCGATTTCTGGTCGAGGAACGGTTGTGACGGGTCGAATTGGTCGAGGCGTGATCAAGGTTGGCGAAGAGATAGAGATAGTTGGCATCAAGCCGACGGAGACGACGACCTGTACAGGTGTAGAGATGTTCCGGAAATTACTGGATGAGGGTCGGGCAGGAGAGAATGTTGGTGTATTGCTCAGGGGCACTAAGCGAGAAGAAGTAGAGCGAGGCCAGGTACTGGCCCAGCCAGGAACGATTACGCCGCACATGAAGTTTGAAGGCCAGGTATATGTCTTGAGCAAGGAAGAAGGAGGTCGACACACCCCGTTCTTCAAGGGATACAAGCCTCAGTTCTTTTTTGAGACAACGGATGTGACGGGATCGGTAGAGTTACCGGCGGGAACCGAGATGGTGATGCCTGGAGACAATGTAAACATGGATGTTGAGTTGATTGCGCCGATTGCGATGGAAGAAGGGCAACGATTTGCCATTCGAGAGGGTGGTCGAACGGTTGGTGCTGGTGTTGTAACCAAAATCAGTGAGTAGTCCCGAAGGGCTAGAAATCGAAATAATTGCCAAAAAGACCGAAAAAGGCTGGAAAAAGGCGCAAATAGCTATATAATTCGCGCCCTCTTCTGTCGCTGTAAGCCAGATTTTCAGTAGTGAAGCTGGAATCTGGGGCAGACTCAAGGACTCCGATTGGGAGTCATGGATCGCCAGGGTATTTTTCTAAGGGCTGAAAGCTGTTCATAAGAACCGCTGAAGGCTTTTTATAAGAACCGCTGAAGGCTTTTTATAAGAACCGCTGAAGGCTTTTTATAAGAACCGCTGAAGGCTTTTTATAAGAACCGCTGAAGGCTTTTTATAA
>Ga0066859_10000261_pt1 | contig 17150 bp, 9 predicted proteins | sample ETNtaG_16_FD_65600 | JGI IMG/M metagenome (GOLD analysis project Ga0066859, IMG submission 65600) | Marine microbial and viral communities from oxygen minimum zone, Eastern Pacific Ocean - ETNP201406SV199 | ecosystem: Environmental > Aquatic > Marine > Oceanic | place: Pacific Ocean: Eastern... | reverse complement strand
ACCGGGATCGGGGAACCCCAGAACCGGTTGCGGCTGATCGACCAGTCCCTCGCACCGTCCAGCCACATTCCGAAACGGCCGTCCCGGACGTGCTCGGGTACCCAGTTGATGTCGGCGTTCAACTCGATCATCCGCTCCCGGATGTCGGTGACCTTGACGTACCACGAGGAGATGGCCTTGTAGATGATCGGCGTATCGGTGCGCCAGCAGTGGGGGTAGTTGTGCTCGTAGGTGTCGTGCCGGAAGATCCGACCGCTCTCCTTGAGCGACCGGATGATTTCGGGGTTGGCCTCGAACACGTTGACGCCGGCCCAGTCGGCCACCTCGTCGGTGAAGCATCCCTGATCGTCGACCGGTACCACCCGGCCGATCTGGATGCCGTTCGCCTCGCAGATGGTCTGGTCGTCCTCACCGAAGCCGGGCGCCATGTGCACCACGCCGGTGCCCTCTGAAGCATCCACGAAGTCGGCTGCAAGAACCCTGAAGGCGTCGGTGCGGTCAGAGAAGAACCCGAACAGCGGACGGTATGTCCTGCCGACCAGATCGGCGCCTGTGATGGTGCCGACCTCGTCGGTTCCATCCAGCTGGGCTGCGTAGCGCTCAACTGCGTCAGAGCCGATCACGTACACGGTTCCGTCGGAGTTCCGGTGCATTGAGTAGACGACCTCTGGGCCCACGGCAATCGCCAGGTTCGACGGCAGTGTCCACGGCGTGGTCGTCCAGGCCAGCAGGCGCATCGGCCCGGGGTCGCCGTCGACGGGCGACAGGTCGAAGCCGACGGTGACGGCGGGGTCCTGTCTGGGACGGGTTGCATCGTCGAGTCGAATCTCGAAGTTGGACAGCGGGGTCTCAGCCCCCCATGAGTAGGGCATGACCCTGAATGCCTCGTACACCAGCCCCTTGTCCCAGAGCTGGCGGAACGCCCACATGACCGACTCCATGTAGTCGCGGTCCATGGTCTTGTAGTCGTGGTCGAAGTCGACCCAGCGGGCCTGACGGGTGACTGTCTCCTCCCATTCGTCGGTGTAGCGCAGGACCGAGGAACGGCAGTGGGCGTTGAAGGCCTCGATGCCGTAGTCGATGATGCTCGCCCTGCCTGCAACCGGTAGTTCCTTCTCTGCCTCCATCTCGGCCGGCAGCCCGTGGCAGTCCCAGCCGAACCTGCGGGTGACCTTCTTTCCCCGCATGGTCTGGTAGCGGGGAACAACGTCCTTCACGTAGCCGGTCAGGAGGTGGCCATGGTGGGGGAGGCCGTTGGCGAACGGGGGGCCGTCGTTGAAGGTGAACTCGTCGTCGGAGGATCTGGCATCGACCGAGGCCTGGAAGGTTCCCTCGGCGGCCCACCGCTCCAGGATCCGTGCCTCAAGGTTCGGGAAGTCGGCCTTTCCCACCTCCGGGTAGGCGCCTTGGGGAGGGTGCTCGCTGGACATGACCGTCAGCAGGGTATCGGTGCGGTGCCCGTCGGTTGGTGAGTCGACCGGTTCACGGGGCCGGTACTGGAGCGACCTGAGGCGTCTGGGCGCTCAACCGGCCGTGATCTGTGCTGCTACCTGGCGCAACTGGTACCGGAGGACCTTTCCACCCGGGTTGGTCGGAAGAGAGTCGACGACCTCCACATGTCGGGGCGCCATGTGGCTGGCGAGCTCCTCCCGAGCCCACGACAGGACCGCAGACGGGTCAACCGGCCTACCGCCTGACGGGACCACGAACGCCATTCCGACCTCACCCATCCGGTCATCGGGCACACCTACGACAACTGCCCGGTCGATGTCCGGGTGTGTTGCCAGCACGGCCTCGACCTCGGCTGGATAGACGTTGAAACCTCCGGAGATGTACATGTCGGTGGACCGGCCGGTGACCGTCAGGTTGCCCGCTTCATCCAGCACTCCTGTATCTCCGGTGTGGAGCCAGCCGTCGGGGTCTACGACTGTGGTCGTTCCAGCCTCGTCATCGAGGTAGCCGGCCATGACGTTGTAGCCGCGGATGAGTACCTGACCGGGCTCGCCGGCAGGCACAGGTACGCCGTTGTCGCCTGCAACATTCAGATCAATGCCTGGCAGGGCCCGACCTGAACTTGTGGCCGCCAGGTTCGGCGGGTCGTTGTGGTGACCGGTGGTGGTGACCCCTGATGCCTCGGTCAGCCCGTACCCGGTGAGAACCGTCTCGAACCCGAGCAGGTCGCGCATCTCATCCACCAGATCTGCTGACACGGGCGCTGCACCGGTGACGGCAAGGCGCAGTGTCGAGGTGTCCAGAGGGAGCCCATCCAGGTGGTCCAGAATTGACCTGTAGATGGTTGGTGGACCGGGAAGCACGGTGATCGACTCCTCGGCAACACGCTCAATGACGACCTGCGGGTCGAACACAGCCTGTGGGACGAGGGTCACTCCGGACATGAGGCACGCCAGGATCCCGCCGTTCAGGCCGAATGTGTGGAAGAACGGGCTGACGGCCAGATACCTGTCGCCCTCACGCAACCCGATAGCAGCGCTCCACGAGCGGTACGAGCGGCAGACCGCGCTGTGGCGGAGCATGGCGCCCTTCGGGGTTCCGGTTGTCCCGGAGGTGAACAGGATGTGGCAGAGATCGTCGGCGTTGACCGAACCCGTGCGCTCGCTCAGGTCGGGCCCAGCGGTCGCGGCCACGAAGGCCTCCCAGGGCGTGCAGGCATCGGGGGTCGGGCCGCTCATGACGACGGTCTCCTCCACGGTGCCGCCCGCCTCGGCGAGCATCGCCACGTAGTCGGTGTCCAGAAAGTCGGTGACCGTCAACAACAGGCGTGCCGACGTTCGGTCCAGGAGGCGTGCCACGTCACCACCCCCGAGCCTGGTGTTGAGCGGAACAAGTACGCCGCCGGCGCAGTGGATGCCGAGCGCAGTTGCGGCCCATCTGGCCGAGTTGGGCGCCCAGACGGCGACCCTGTCGCCCGGCTGGATTCCACGTCGGATCAGGGTCTTGGCGACCCTGTGGGCCTCATCTCGGTACTCGCTGAACGACCAGCGGAGGTCGCCGTCGACGACGGCTTCAAGGTCGCCGAACCGCCTGGCTGCGGCGTCGACCAGTTCTGGGATGGTGGAGGCCTCCACGGGCCGGACCCTACTTTCGGGACCCACCTGCTGCCCTCAGGATGCTTCGGGCTCGGGTTCTTCCTCGGCCGGCGCCTCGTCGTCACCAGCGGCCTCGGGCTCGTCGGCGGCTTCTTCTTCGGCCGGTGCCTCGTCGTCACCAGCGGCCTCGGGCTCGTCAGCGGCTTCTTCCTCGGCGGTTTCCTCTTCTTCGGCGGACGTCTCGTCGTCACCAGCGGCCTCGGGCTCGGGTTCTTCTTCGGCCGGTGCCTCGTCGTCACCAGCGGCCTCGGGCTCGTCAGCGACTTCTTCCTCGGCGGTTTCCTCTTCCTCGGCCGGCGCCTCGTCGTCACCAGCGGCCTCGGGCTCGTCGGCGGCTTCTTCCTCGGCCGATGCCTCTTCCTCGGGTTTCGGCTCCCTGCCGTCCCGGATCATCTGCCAGGTCTCAACGGCTGCGCGCCATGCCGCCTCGGCCTCGGCCACCACCTCGGCCCCGCCGCCGCCGTCCTGCGCGGCCTTGAGTGCATCGGCCGCCTCATCCTTGGCAGCGGCCGCCTTCTTCAGGCGGCGCGCCGTTTCCACTACGGCCTCAGCTGCGGCTGCGCGCCGGTTGAACAGCAGCAGAGCCTGCTTGGTGTCGTCATTCATTTGAACCATGCCGCACATGATTGCCGCTCCGAAGGCGACTCCCACCCTCCTGGGCCGTTACGTTCAAAACTGTTTCAACCTCGACGGGGAGTTATCAGATGAATCTGAACGGCCGATCCACTCTTGTAACCGGTGGGGCAGGGGGTCTGGGCGAGGCCGTGGTCCGGCTGTTTGCTGCCGCTGGAGCATCGGTGGTGATCTTCGATGCGGCGGCAGATCGTGCCCGCAGGTTGGCTGACGAGTTGGGCGACACCGTGTTGGCGGTGGCTGGCGACGTTCTCAGCGAGACCTCCGTGGGAGAGGCCGTAGAGGTGGCCACCGGCCTCGGCGAACTGTCTGCTGTGGCGATCGTGCACGGCGCCGGGGTTGCCGGCCGCACAGTGAACCGTGATGGCACCCCTCACGACCTGGACCTTTTTCAGCGCACGATCAACCTCAACATCGTTGGCACGTTCAACGTTGTGCGGCTGGCCGCCGTGGTCATGGCCGGCAACGAGCCCGATGAGCATGGACAGCGCGGAGTGTTCATCAACACAGCGTCCATCGCCGGACTTGAGGGCCAGACCGGTCAGGTCGCATATGGCTCGGCCAAGGCCGGGATAATCGGCATGACCCTCCCTGTGGCGCGCGATCTCTCACCCATGGGAATCCGGATCAACACAATTGCCCCGGGAACCATGGGTACGCCGCTCATGCGGTCGATGCCCGAGGAGATGCAGGACAAGTTGGTCTCGATGATTCCGTTCCCGAAGCGCATGGGCGAGCCGGCTGAGTTCGCCGCCCTCGTCGGTCACATCGTGGAGAACCCCTACCTGAACGGTGAGGTCATCAGGTTGGACGGCGCCCTCAGGTTTCCTCCGAAGTAGAAGACGTGGCCCAGGCCTCAACCTCGGCCATGGCGACGTCCAGGTCCTCGATGTCGCGTTCCACGGCAGGGCCGTTTCCCAGGAAGCAGAAGGCCATGCGTGAGACCCGGGTTCCGGTGGCCTTCTGGAGCGCCAGGGCGTAGGCCGCCCCCTGCAACCTGTAGCGGTCCACCTTGGCTGACAGGTCGTGTTCGTCGTTCCAGGCGTCGGTCTTGTAGTCGATCACCACCAGGCCGTCGTCGGTCCGGTAGGCGAGGTCTATGTAGCCCTCGAGGAGCAGGTCGGTGGACAGCGGCGCCGCCACGAAGAGTTCCCTCCAGTGCTCGGACGCGGCTGCTTCGGCGACCGATGGTGATGTCAGGGCGGCGGCGACCATGGTGGCGACCAGGTCGGCGTCGACCTCCTCGGCTGCGGCGGCCCGTCTGGCCTCGGAGTCTCCCGTACCCGCCATGTCGGTTGTCTCCAGGGCGGCGTGCACGGCTCGACCTACCCCGGCGCCGTGGCGTCCGGCCTCACCCCGGCGTGCCCACTCGGCTTCTTCGTCGATGATGGACGAGGTCTCGGCGACGATGGTTGTGGCGGCCACGGTGCGCCTGCGTGCACCGTCGGACCGGGCCCGGTCGGCGGCGGCACGCCACTCGGCGTGGGCGGGGATGGGTGCGGTGTCGGGAGCGGGAAGCATCGGTAGCGCCCGCACCGTCGGTTCCATGTGGACGATGGTCTTGGTGGGCCCGATTCCAGATGCTGCTCCGTGGAGCACCTCGGCCGAGGTGACGTTGACCGGATGCTCCGGGTCCTTCTTAGGTGTGCTCCGGTGCAGCGAGACGATCAGGTGGTCGCGGGCGCGGGTGGTGCCCACGTAGAGCAGGCGCAGCCGTTCCAGGTGTTGGAGGCGCAGCGCGGTGTCGGTGTGGGACCGGTGGGCGGAGTTGGTCAGGTCCTTCCTGAACGCCACGGCGATGCCCCCAAGAACGGGCGGCTCGTCGATCCGGGTATCGGAGGCTGGGTGGACCGCACCCGGGAAGGTCACCTCGTGGCTGCCGGTGGGGCGCTTGGCTCCCAGGTCGGTGAGGACGCAGATCGGGAACTCCAGGCCCTTGGCCGCATGCGTGGTGAGGATCCGCACGGCGTCGTCGTCGGGCTCGGGTGGGATCGCCTCGTCGAAGCGCACCTCGTCGGCCGTGTGGAGCCGGCACCAGGCCAGGAAGGCCCGCAGGTCGCCGCCGCAGGACTCACCGAAGGAGCGGGCGGTGTCCACGAAGGTGCGGATCCGCCGCCACGCATCGCGCGGTCGGGGCCCGCAGAGCGCAAGTTCCATTGACCTGCGGTCGCGTACGACCTTTTCGACCATGTCGGCGGCACCGGTCCACGGCCGCCGGCCGTGGAGCAGGGCCATCCAGTTCATGGCCTCGACCACGGGATGGTCCGGCGGCAGCCCGGCGCCCTCCGGGTGTTGGTGGTCCCAGCGCCCACCGGCGGTGTGGAATGCCAACAGTTCGTTGTCGCCGCAGCCGAACAGCGGTGACCGCAGGGCAGTTACCAGGGCCAGCTCGTCGGTCGGGTCGTCGATGGCCTGGAGGGTGATCAAGAGGTCGCGTACCTCGGCGGCCTCCCAGGGGTTGGATCCGGCCTCGATCCGGTGGGGCACCCGGGCCTCGGTCAGTGCCTCTGCCAGACGGGCCACCGGCTTGCGGCTGCGTACCAGGATGGCGATGTCACCCGGTGTGCACGGCTGCCAGGATTCGATGGGTGGCCCGCCGTCCGGGTCGGGTTCGACCCGCCAGACGGTCCAGCCGTCGGCCAGGGCGGTGGTGACGGCGGCGACCACACCGTTGATGTCGTCGAGTTGTAGTTGGCCGGCGCTGCGCTGGTGGTCGGAGTCGAAGCCGAGCAGCGTGACGGCTGGACCGACGGCGGCTTTCGGGCGGGTGGAGGTGAGCGGTGCGTAGGCGGGCTGGGCGTGCGGTTCTTCTTCGATGAGGCGGGAGAACACCCCGTTCACCCAGTCCAGGATGGGGCTGGTGGTCCGGAAGTTCTGTTCCAGCCGGACCTCCTCGCTGCCGAAGGCCTGCTGTGCGTCCAGGTAGAGGGCGATGTCGGCCCGTCGGAAGCCGTAGATGGACTGCTTGGGGTCGCCGACGAAGAACAGGGAGCCGGGCGGTGGCCGCAGTTGGCGCCAGTCCTCGGTGATTGTCTCGTGGTCGGCGATGAGCGCGGTCAACTCGATCTGGATCGGGTCGGTGTCTTGGAACTCGTCGAGCAGGAGGTGGCGGTAGCGGTCGTGCAGGGCGGCGCGTACGGCCGGCCCCGACCTGCTGTCGGTGAGCGCCCGACGTGCCAGCACCAACAGGTCGTGGAAGCTGAGCTGTCCCTGCCTCTGGCGCTGTGAGGCTGCTGTTACGGCGCTCTTGCCCACGACGGACACGATCTTGTCGATCACCTGGTCGGTCAGGAGGGCCGCCTCGGCGTCGATCAGCGCCCGGGCGTCCTGCATCTGCTCACGTACGTCGGCCAGGGGGACGGCGCCGGTCCAGTTCTTCTGGCTTCCGAGCCTGGCGTTGGTGGACACCACCTTGCGCTCTCCCAGCAGGCGGACGACCGACAGCGGATCGTCGGCCACGGATGCCAGTTCGTCGGCGAAGGCCTCGACCAACTCCAGCTGGATGGCCATCTTGTCGTCGGCCTCGACGCAGTGGTCGCCCAGGTCCACAAGGGGCCGGAGGGCGTCGATGATCGGTTGAACATCGACCGGTTCGGGTTCGGGTGCGGGTACCAGGCGTTCCTCGACCTGGTCCCAGTTCTCGTCGAAGCACCGGACCAGCCTGCGGATGTGGTCGAGCGTGATGCCCAGTTCCATGCCGGCCAGCATGGTGAACGAGAGCTCCGGGTCGTTCAGCAGAGTCTGCACGAGTGCGCTCCAGCGCTCGTCGAAGTCGACGAGTGAGGAGACCTCGTCCATGACCTCGACTGCCGGAGGCAGGCCGGCCTCGATCGGGTGCTCGATGAGGATCCGTTGTGCGAAGGCGTGCAGCGTGCACAGGGCGGCACCGTCCAACTCGACCAGTGCGGCGTTGGCCGCATCGGTGTGCGGGCCGTCGTCGGTCAGGTGCTCCAGGCGGCGCCGCACGCGGTCGCGCAACTCTGTCGCGGCCCGGTCGGTGAACGTGATGGCGGCGATGTGTTCCATGGCCACACCGCTGGTGATGAGCGCCACGATCCGGTTCACGAGCGCGCTGGTCTTGCCGGTTCCGGCACCGGCCTCGACGAACAGGGTGGAGCCGAGGTCGGTGGCGATGCGGTCGCGTGCCGCCTGGTCGGAGGTGTCAGCCATCGTGGTCACCCAGGTCGGTGACTGCTCCGGCCACCTCGTCCAGGTCGCCGATGAGGCGGCGGTAGGGCTCGAGTGCCGGGTCGGTTCGCTTCTTTTCCCAGGAGGCGGCGACGGCGTCGGTTCCCATGCCGTCGGGGTTGCAGTAGTCACAGCCGATGCCGAACCGCCAGTTCTTGGGTGGGCGGGCGGGGAAGAGCCCGTGTTCGATGCCGTCGATGATGGTGGTCAGCACCTGGTCGAAGCGTGCCAGCACCATGTCTGACAGGGGATGGCCGATGTGGGCCCCTCCGTCGGTGATGAACCAGTACTGGCCGTGGACCTCTGTCCCGGGTGTGCCGACGGCGGCCCTGGCCGCCAGGCCGTAGATGGGGATTTGGAGGTACTGGCCGTGGTCGTCGGGGGTGGCCTCGGAGATCTTCGTGTAGGTGCCCGTGCGGCCGGTCTTGTAGTCGATCACGTGGATGGTGCCGTCGGTGCTCTGGTCCACCCGGTCGATGCGTCCCCTGAACCTGAGGCCGCGGCCGTCGGGTAGGACGTGGACCAGTGGCCTGCTGCCATCCAGGCCGAAGGACATCTCTACCGCCACCGGTGTGGTGCGGTGTTGGGCGCGCCATGCGTGGTCGTCGATGAGGAAGGACCCGAGGTGGCGTCGCAGCCTCGCCGAGTCGCGCTGCCACATCAGGCGGTGCCCGGTGAGGCCCCTGGCCTCGGCGAGGGTGAACTCCTCGTCGCAGATCTGGTCGAGGCGTTGTCGCTGCGTCTCGTTCCAGGCTGCGCCCGGTGCGGGGAGGTCACCGGAGTCCAGGTTCTCGGCTATGAAGCGGTCCAGCACCTGGTGGGCCAGGGTGCCGCGGTCGAGTGCGGTGATTCCCTCGTCGTCGGTTGGTTCGTGGGTGACGCCCACCCGTAGGACGTGTTCCATGAAGTAGGCGTGGGGACAGCGCACCCATGTCTGGAGGCGGGTGGCCGACAGCACGGTGTGTCCGTCGGCCGGTGAGGGAACAGCGGCTCCGGTCAGGTTGCCGTCGAAGCGGGTCAGAAGCGGCTCCTGGCGGCCACGGACCAGGTTGATTCCCCGGTCCAGGACGTTGTCGTCGGTGCGTCGGTCGGTTGTGTCCACGGGTAGGCCCCGGTGCCGTTCACGCAGCAACTCGGCAAGGGCGTACTCCTGTTCGTCGGCGGGGGAGGTGAGGTGTTCGAGTGAACCCACGAACGACGGCGAGGATGAGAACCATGCCTGGCCCAGGTTCTCCAGTTCTGCCGGTGATGGTCGGGAGCCCAGCTCTGCCTCGATCTGGTCGAGTAGCCAGCGCGACGGAACCCACTCGCTCTTCTTTCCCAGGTCGCCCCGTGGAAACACCAGGACCCGTTCGAGGTCGGCCGAGGCGAGGGCCGCCAGCACGCTGTGGTGGAGGTCGGCCATTTGGTCGGTGCGTACCGTCAGGGCTCCACCGGCCGCAAGGCGGGCCGAGTCGGGGAGAAGGGGGTCTTCGCGGCGTCGGGTGGGTGTGGTTCCCTCGGCCAGGCCCACGACCATGACGCGCTCGAGGTCGAGGCCTGCGACCACGCCGAACCCGCCCACCAGCACGCCGTCGCCGAAGTGCCCCTCACGTTCGAGGTCGCGGTCAAGGCCGTCGCCGACGGCGCGGCGGAAGGCTGCCCCGCCGGGCCGGGCCTCGATGGTCGCCAGGTTCCCCAGGCCCCTGAGCAGGTCCAGGACACGCGTGCGGGCCTCGAGCTCTTCGCTGGGCCAGTCGGTGCGCTCGGTTGCCGAACCCAGGTAGCGGTCGAGTAGGTCGGTGGCCCATGCGGCCAGGCCCGGCCAGTCGGCTGGTGCAGCGGCGGGGTCCACGCGGGCAACCAGCTCCTCGATGAACTCCAGCAGGGCTCGTGCATGTCGGATTGTCTTGTCGACGGTGTCGATGCGGCCGGCGTCGGCGCCCTGTGAGACCAGGTCGGCTCGGCGCTCGGACCGGTCGGTCACCGTCTGTTCGAGGCGGGAGCGCCACTGGGAGGGCCCGGTGACGATGCCGGCGTCGCGGGCCGTTCGCTCCCATGCGGCTGCGGGCACGGCTGCCCCGTCGGAGCCAATGACTGCTCCCGCTGACGCCAGGGCCATGACCGCCGCCCGTGAGAAGTCGTGGTCGTGGAGGTCCAGTAGAGCCAGGAGGGTCCGGCCGGTCAGCGACTCGTCGAGGCGGCGGCCGGCCACACCGTTGAACGGAACGCCGGCTGCCCGCAGGTGCTGGTGGAGCAGCCTGGCGTAGCGCCCGCCACCGGGGTGGACGATGGCCATCCGGGCGAAGGGGGTGCCGGCTGCGGCGGCGGCGACCACCTCTCGGACCGCCACCTTGGCCTCCTCGTCGGGGTCGGCTACCGAGCGGACGGCCAGGTCGGATGCCATCGGCGCTGGAGCGGCCGGCGGCAGGGTGCCACCCAACCGCTCGACCAGGTGGCGCACGGGCTCGTCGGCCGCCTCGTCGCCCGTGCGGGCGGCGATCACCGCCAGTGGCCCGATGTCGGCGAGGGCGGCCAGCAGGTTGATTCCCGAGGTCGGGGTGCGGCCTGGCACGTGCACGATCAGGGCGCCCAGCTCCCCGAGCAGTGGATCGCTCCCGTCGATCGTGGCGGCTGCACGGTGCAGGTCGACCTCGTCGATGAACCGTTCGGCCAGGCGTTGGCTGACCAGGCGGTGGAGCCGTACCACCTCGTATGCCCGGGAGCCGGTGGCGGCCACGGCGTCCAGCGCCGTGTCGTCGAGTTCTCTCAGCTCGCGGTGGACCCGCACCAGCGCCCGCTCGGTGGCTGGGTGGCGTGCAACGGGACGGAGCAGGTCGGCCGAGTCGGTCAGGGTGGTGCGTACGGCAGCGCCCACGACGGGGTCAGAGACGCGGTGCCGCTGGTCGTCGGCGAGGGCCGTGGTGGCCAGCAGCTTGGCCAGCCCCAGCAGGGTCTCGAAGCGCACGGCGGCCAGCCCGACGGCACCGCCGGCGCCCGGCCCGGCTGCCAGCGAGCGGCGTGCCGCCACGCCCACCAGATTCGACGGCACGACCACGGTGACCGGTGCCAGCGGGTCGTTGCCCTTGGCTGCTGCTATGGCGTCTGCGAGCGCGGCGGTGGCCTCTGCGCCGTAGGAGGTGAAGGTGAAGCTGGCAGTCATCGTGAGATGAGAATACGCATGCCGTGTGACACCCCGCAGCCACGGTGGGACCTCTGCCCCCGATCAGCCATGGGGGTGGGGTTGCCGGTACTGTCCGACCGCATGAGCGACACGGGGACCCAGGCACCAGACGATCCACCACCCGAATACCCGGGCCGTTGGGCTACCGAGGACCCCGATCGCCCAGCCATCGTCATGCACGGTTCGGGCCAGACCATGACCTTCGCCGAGCTGGATGCCGAGGCAAACCGCATTGCCAACCTGTTCCGCAGCCTGGGCCTGGAACCGGGCGACCACATGGCGTTCTGCCTGGAGAACCGCATCGAGTTCCTGGCACTTGCCTGGGGTGCCCACTACGCGGGCCTGTACTACACGGCCATCTCGTCGCGTCTCACGGCTGACGAGATCGCCTACATAGTCGATGACTGTGGCGCTCGGGTCTTTGTCACGTCGCCGTACAAGGCCGATGCCGTGGACAAGGTGGTGGCTGCTACGCCGAACGTTGAGGTTCGGTTCACCATGGGCGGGCGCCTACCGGACCATGAGTCGTTCGAGGATGCGGTGGCAACGCAGTCGGCCGAGCCCCGTCCCGGCGCCGTCGAGGGTCAGGACATGCTCTATTCCTCCGGTACGACCGGTCAGCCGAAGGGCATCAAGTCGCCGATGTCGGGTGCCCCTCTGGGTACGCCCAACCCGATAGCGATGATGGCCAGGTTCATGTTCGGTGCCGAGGAGGGAAGGGTGTACCTCTCGCCGGCGCCCCTCTACCACTCGGCGCCCCTGCGCTTTTGTCTCGGCTACCAGCGGCTGGGCTGCACGATCGTGGTGATGGAGAAGTTCGACCCCGAGGAGGCGCTTGCTGCGATTGAGGCCCACGGCGTGCACTCCAGCCAGTGGGTTCCGACCATGTTCGTCCGCATGCTGAAACTGTCAGCCGAGGTGCGTTCCCGCTATGACATCTCCTCGCTGGCCTCGGCGATACATGCGGCTGCGCCGTGTCCTGTTGAGGTGAAGCGCTCCATGATCGACTGGTGGGGTCCGGTGCTCCACGAGTACTACGCCGGAACTGAGGGCAACGGTCTCACCTACACCAACTCGGTGGACTGGCTGGATCACCCGGGGTCTGTCGGAAGGGCGCTGCTCGGCGAGGTCGTCATCGTCGACGACGACGGCAACGAGCTCCCGGTGGGCGAGGAGGGTGGTGTCTACTTCCGTAGCGACTCACAGTTCGAGTACCACAACGATCCCGACAAGACAGCCGGCGCCAGGCTGGCCGGGAACCTCAGCACCCTTGGTGACGTTGGGCGCCTGGACGAGGACGGCTTTCTCTACCTGACGGACCGCAAGGCGTACATGATCATCTCGGGTGGGGTGAACATCTACCCCCAGGAGGCCGAGAACATCCTGACCATGCACGCGGCGGTGTTTGACGTGGCGGTGATCGGTGTGCCGAACGACGAGTTCGGCGAGGAGGTCAAGGCCATCGTGCAGTTGGTGGATCCGGCGGTGGCCGGTGACGAGATGGGCCGTGAGCTGATTGCCTTCTGCCGTTCACAGCTGGCTGACGTGAAGTGCCCCCGTAGCGTCGACTTCCGTGACGAGCTGCCAAGGCATCCCACGGGCAAGCTCTACAAGCGCCTCCTGAAGGACGAGTACTGGGCGGGCCACACGACCCGTATCTGAGAGCCCGGAGCGACTCAGAGCCGCGGCTCAGCCGGCTTCGGAGTGGGTCACGGGCTGTTCACCCATCCACTCGCGCAGGGTGTTCTTGAGCTTGGTCTGCTGGATGAACAGGTCGTGTTCGGCGCCCGCCTCGCCGGCGGCCTGGGGGGCCTTCAGGTAGAACGACAGCCATTCCTGCACACCTGACTGGCCCGCCCGGTGGGCGAGGTCCAGGAACAGGGCCAGGTCCAACACGATGGGTGCGGCCAGGATGGAGTCGCGGCACAGGAAGTCGACCTTGATCTGCATCGGGTAGCCCAGCCATCCGAAGATGTCGATGGCGTCCCAGCCCTCCTTGTTGTCGCCACGGGGCGGGTAGTAGTTGATGCGCACGACATGGTCGATGTTGCCGTAGAGATCCGGGTAGGACTCGGGTTGCAGGATGGCGTCGAGAACCCCCAGCTTGGAGACCTCCTTGGTCTTGAAGTTCTCGGGGTCGTCGAGCACCTCACCGTCGCGGTTGCCGAGGATGTTGGTGGAGTACCAGCCGCGCAGGCCCAGCATTCGGGCCTTGAAGCCGGGGGCCAGCATCGTCTTCATGAGCGTCTGGCCGGTCTTGAAGTCCTTGCCGGCGATCGGCACGCCGCGGGTGGCGGCCAGTTCAAGCATGCACGGCAGGTCCACAGAGAGGTTGGGTGCGCCGTTGGCGAAGGGAACCTCGCTGGAGAGGGCCGCGTAGGCGTAGATCTGGCTGGGGGAGATGTTGTCGTCGTCGTCTCTGAGGCCCTGTTCAAAGGCGGCGACGGTGTCGTGGACGGCGCTGGCCTCCTGGTAGGCCTCGGTGGAACCGCACCAGACCACCACAAGGCGGTCGCATTCGTTTTCGGTGCGGAAGCGCTCGATGTCGTCCATGAGTGCCTGGGCCTGTTCCCACTTGGAGGTCATGGTCTTGACGCGGGTGCCCTCGAGCCTCTTGACCCAGCGCTGGTCGAACACGGCGTCCATGGCGACGATGCCCTCCAACTCGGCCGAGATTGGTGCCAGGTCGCGCTCTTCGAGCACGCCACATGTGCGGGCGGCTTCGAGCACGTTGGCCGAGATGGGGTCCCAGCCGCCGAACACGATGTCGTCCAGTTCGGCGAGGGGTACGAACTCGCGGATGAGGGGGTTGCGGTCCTCGTCGCGGGCACCGAGGCGGATGTGGGCCATCTGGCTGACCGAGCCGATTGGCGGGGCAAGGCCCTTGCGGGCGGAGATTACGCCTGCGATGAAGGTGGATGAGACGGCGCCGAGCCCGGGGGTGAGTATTCCGAGGCGGCCGGTCGCCGGGGCGATGGTGGTGGGTTCTGTCATGGAGAGAAGCATAAGCACATGCAAATGAAAGGCTTGCTAGATTTAGAGATACTGAATAATCAGACAGGATCCCGCAATGTCGAAGACAGGGCTGCAGAGCCTCCCCAACCTCACCGTGCAGCAGTTGGAGTACCTCGTGGCAGCGACAGACCATTCCACCCGTGCGGCGGCGGCCGCCAGCCTCGGTGTCACGCCGTCGGCCCTCACCCAGGGCCTCGCCGAGCTCGAGCGCCGGGTCGGCCTGACCCTCTTCGAGCGGCACGGCCGTCACACCCAGTTGAGGCATCAGGCGACCGAGGTCCTCACCCATGCGCGCAGGGTCGTGGCCGAGACCCGCGACCTTGCCCGTTGGGCGGCGTCGCAGCGCTCTGGCTCGGCCGGCGTGGTCAGGCTCGGAACCATCGATGCCGTTGCTGTCCAGCACCGCGCCGAGGCCATCCGGGCCTTCCACGCCAATCGTCCCGAGGTTGACCTGCACCTCACGGTGGCCCCGTCCGGCAGCCTCCTGGAGGGCCTGGTCAGCGGCGATCTTGATCTCATCGTGTGTGTCGAGCCCGTGACCACTCCAGAGGGGGTGGTGTTCACACCCTGCTTCGCCGAGCCCCTGCACGTCTACGCCCCTGAAGGGGAGCTTCGGCGTCCCCCACACCGGTGGGGACCGTGGGTCACCTTCCCTGCGGGTTCGCACACCCGGGCGGTGATCGCAGCCGGCCTGGCCCGGGCAGGCGCACCGTTCGACGTGGTCGCCGAGTCGAACCAGCCCGAGGTTCTCCGTGAGATGGTTCGCCTCGGCCTGGGATGGACCGTGCTGCCACCGTCTACAGGCACGATGTCGGGCAGCGGAATGGTCACGGCCAGGGCCGAACCCGTGGCCCACCGTCACCTGGTTGTCGGTCGACGCGAGGGATCACCACCCGACCCGGCAGCGGACGCTCTGGCAGCTGTCCTCATCGGGACCGGAACCGACAGGTGACCGGCATCGCGGTCCGGCCACGGCCGGTAGCCTTCCGGCCAATCAGCCCGGCAGCGGGCACGGACAATTCTGGCCCCCAACCGGGCCAGCCGAGCACAGGCGGTACGACATGACCTGGCCAACCTCACGGGACGATGAGCTGTTCGGTCACATCGACCGCGAACTCGAACGTCAGAACACCACGTTGCAGTTGATTGCGTCCGAGAACTTCGCCTCGCCGGCGGTGCTCGAGGCGAGCGGTTCGGTGCTCACGAACAAGTACGCCGAGGGGTATCCGGGCAAGCGCTACTACGGAGGGAACGTCCACGTCGACGACGTCGAGGACCTGGCTCGTGAGCGGGTCAAGGCCCTGTTCGGCGCCGACCACGCAAACGTCCAGCCCCACTCTGGAGCCAACGCCAACATGGCCGTCTACCAGGCGCTGCTCGAACCGGGAGACACCGTGCTCGGGCTGAGCCTCGACCATGGCGGTCACCTCACCCACGGATCCCCGGTGAACGCCAGCGGCATCCTCTACAACTTCGTCTCCTACGGCGTCACGAAGAGCGACGAGCGGATCGACTACGACGAGTTGCGCGACAGGGCACGGGAGCACCGGCCGAGGCTGATCGTGGCGGGCGCCACCGCCTACCCCCGCATTATCGACCCGGCACCGTTTCGCGAGATTGCCGACGAGGTCGGAGCGATGCTCATGTTCGATGCCGCCCACATCGCCGGGCTCATCGCTGGCGGTGTGCATCCCAACCCGGTTCCCTACTGCGACATCGTCACCTTCACCACCCACAAGACCCTGCGGGGTCCCAGAGGTGGCTGCATCCTCTCGACATCCGAACATGCCAGGGCGATCGACAAGGCCGTCTTCCCCGGCTCCCAGGGTGGCCCACTCGAACACCACATCGCCGCCAAGGCCGTGGCGTTCCGCGAGGCGGCCGATCCGTCGTTTGCCGACTACTCACGCCAGATCGTGGCCAACGCATCGGCCCTCGCCGCCGCCCTTGCCCAGCACGGCTTCCGCATGGTCTCGGGTGGCACCGACAACCACCTGCTGCTCGTCGACCTGCGCACCTTCGACGAGGAACTAACCGGCGCCGTGGCCCAGACGGTTCTTGACCGGGCTGGTATCACGTTGAACAAGAACACGGTTCCCGATGACCCGCGTTCGCCGTTCGTGACCAGTGGCGTCCGCATCGGCACACCGTCAACCACCACCCAGGGGATGGGCGAGCCGGAGATGGCCGTAATCGCCGACCTGATCGCCCGCACGCTCAGCAGCGTCGACGACGATGCGGCAGTAGAGGCGGTTCGGACCGAGGTGGTTGAACTGTGTGGTCGCTTCACCCCCTACGGGGGCTGATGGACCGGTGAGCGAGATGGTGGCTGTGGTCCTGCCAGGGGGGCTTGCCTTCGCCGTGGTCGGTGGCGTCGCTGCGGTGGCCACCGCTGTAGCTACACCGGTGGTCCGGCGCCTCGCCATCCGGTCAGGGGCCCTCGTGGCGCCCGACGACCGCAATGTCCACGAGTCGCCCACGGCCACGCTGGGCGGAACTGCGATGCTGTTCGGTCTGTTCGCCGGGGCGCTCACCGCCTGGCTGATCGGTGACTTCTCGGCGGTGTTCGCCGAGCCGTCCGAGATGCTCGGCGTGCTGGCTGCGGCTGCGGCGATCTGTGCGGTCGGGGTGGTTGACGACATGTCGCCGCTGTCGGCAACGGCCAAGGTGGCCGGAATGGTGGTGGCCGGGGCGGTCCTGAGCCTCGTCGGCGTGTCGCTTGTCGTGCTACGCGTTCCGTTCTTCGACACGATGATCCTCTCGTCGAACATGTCGGCGCTGTTGACCGTTGTGTGGGTGGTGCTCATCGCCAACGCGGTCAACCTGATCGACGGACTCGATGGTCTGGCAGGCGGGATCGTGGCCATCGCCGCCGCAACGTTCCTCTTCTACGCCATCCGCCTGGGCGATGCGGGCGTGTTGACCGGGAGCAGCCCGGGTGCGTTGATAGCGGTGCTGGTGGTCGGCATATGTGTGGGCTTTCTTCCCCACAACGTGCATCCGGCGCGCATCTTCATGGGCGACGGCGGCGCGCTGCTGCTGGG
>Ga0066859_10000233_pt1 | contig 18054 bp, 16 predicted proteins | sample ETNtaG_16_FD_65600 | JGI IMG/M metagenome (GOLD analysis project Ga0066859, IMG submission 65600) | Marine microbial and viral communities from oxygen minimum zone, Eastern Pacific Ocean - ETNP201406SV199 | ecosystem: Environmental > Aquatic > Marine > Oceanic | place: Pacific Ocean: Eastern... | reverse complement strand
TGTTTAAATTTTTTTTTCTTTTCAAATTTTAAAATCATGGTAAGTTCAACTTGCTAATGACGGAACGTCAAAAGCCCTTTGAAGGGATGTTCATAGCTTGGTTAGCATCCCTTCTTACCTACCTTATTCAATCCAGATATTTTCTTAGCGTTCTTTGACATTCTTGATTGATGTAGTACTGAATCTCTATTGGCTATTGGTATGTATGGTGAGGGTTATTATTTTAACTCCCACTTGGTCAAATTTCTCATACCCCAATCTCAATGGATGTGTCCAGGAGTGCAGTTAAATTCAAGTCCTGAAATCAGATACAATGTTTGCCAAAGCCCCCTTTTTTCATCTGATGCGTTCGTTCCATATTTCCTTCAGTACTTGCTAAGTTCAAAAAATCCCTGAGATCAATCCTTCTATCACAAGTCTCCTATTATTGCCTCTGTCAAGAGGCCAAGAAAAAAAGAATCTTCATTGCTATTTCCGAGGCATAGAATTTGACTGCATGACTTAAGAGGAGGAATTTTGCAATCAAATGATTCCTCATGAAAGCATACCAATTTACGGGAACAAGTTTCCGTAAGGCACTTTGCTTATTTGAAAAGCCTAAAATTTTGTCATCTAAATCAGCTACCTATGGAAAAATTTTTAACACTCTGGGATAAGGTCGCTTTTTTACTAACTTCTCTTTGGTTGATATATATTCCAACCGATATTTTTTATATCAGAGACAAATACCCAAAATTTTCACTTGGATTAGACCACGAAATTCCCCTGGCCATTGTTCAAACAATTCTTAGTTCGATTTTTCTTATTATCGCACCATGGGGATTGATCATGTTGGGATCTATTTTTGTCTGGCATGCATTGATGCCTAAAATTCCTGAAAGAGCGAAAAGATTTAAGAATGAGTTCTAAAGCCTGTACATTTATGCCTTTGTCCCCACGAAAATTTCTACTTCTTCATCCGGAACTGAAACGGAGATTCCACCTTCGGTTCCAGGCGCCTCATATCTTCCTGCCGACTGGCCACTTTCTTGGAGTCAAAATCGTACCAGAAAGAGAAGTCTACATTAAGTAAAGTCCATTACAAACCCACCCATAAAAATTTTTCTAAGCTCAATTTCAACTTTGTAAAGATTTTTATATCCAAGGCAAATCCCGAAGCGAGAACACCCCTTCCTTAATTCTCACAGAGGGATCATAAGATTTGACTATCTTTGCTTCTGTGTTTAAGAGTTCAATCTTAAAATTCATGTTCTGAATCCCAGTTGAGTCTTCCTTTGAAATAGGAGTCTTTTTTAAAAAAATGATATCCTGATATCGTGATTAAAACATAAAATCAAACCTTAACTTTATATTTTAGTATATGCTAATTTGGGATCATCCTAGTGAGCGGTGGCATTAAAAACACTCACCGTTGGAAAGAAAGCACGGGTTTTTTCATGATAACCCGTTCCATTAATTGCTTTTGATCAACAAAATAAATCTCATCCCTGTTTGTTGCAGGGATTGTTCATGTGAAGGTAAATCCCTGCTCTCCAATCGATCTGATTGTGTCAGGGCAGTGTGTTTGGCCCTAACGCATGATAAGCCAGCTTTGGGACTGGCTTATCATGCAGCAGGAGTCTTCCTTGAAAATTTAGACTCCTGCTACCTGATTTTACTCATTGTATGAGGGTTTAGAGCAATTCCTTTGCACCTAATAAGCGGGGGTAGAATCCTCATGCTGGCAGATAAAGCTTCTGCTTTCAGATTGCTTTCATTGTGTAAGGGCCTTGAGCATCCCCATCCTTACACAAAAAGTGGAGGTGTGCCGAGAGTAAGACCTCAGCTTGTCTTGGAACAGAGATTATTCCTGCAGTCTAGTCCCTTTCCTATTGAAGATGTATGCAGGAGGTGTCGATTGGCATTGAGCCTCCTGTCGTGTAAGGGACTGAACCCCACTCTCAGTCCTTTACACATACATAAGCAGGGGCTTTTCCTGGCAGTCTTGCTCCTGCTTTCTCAATTCCCCTCATCCTCAACACACTTTTGAAATAAAAGTATAAGATCATTGGTCCATTTATTGCTGAATATTTAAAAGTCCTGATAAATTGATTTAATATAATTCATGGAATGATAATATGGACCTGCAAAAAATGCTTAAAGAAGGTGGTATTTCAAGATTTTGTGATCATGATATCACTGACCAAATGCTGGCTCGTTGGCTCGTAATGACCGATAAGAAAAAAATAAAACCCAACAAAATTCGCTAATGTGATTCACCCTGTCAGTATGGGGGTATATGTTTTAGCATAGGATAATTCCACATCCGCACAGTGGGCTTACAGAATGCTTTAAAATTTCTCCAAATTTTTTTTTTAAATCAAATGTTTGATATTTTTTACCATTGGCCCTTAATCATTACATCAATAGTTCTTCTTGGTTTATTGAGCATTATTTTTTTTGCTTCTTCTGCCGCTCGAAAAGAACAGGGGCATTAAGCCAGACTATTTGGATCAGTTGTTCTTGCTGGTTGGTGCTTCAATTCGGAGCAATGGCCCCATCCCTTTTTTTCAAATCGTGTTACTGCTTCTTTCCATAGGATTTTGGTGGATTAGAGGGGTTTCAAGCTTCAATGAAAATTAAATTTGGTTTAACATTTGTGAAACAACGATGAGTGATTGGAACCATTACCTTGTCCTATTGAATGTAGCTTACCTGATTTGGTTGATGGCATTCGTCGCCAAAGACATCCTCTGGTTAAGAGTGCTGACCATTACTGGAAATTTAGTTGTGATTCCATACTATATTTATAATTTCCAAAACCCGTTGTGGAACTCGATCATCTGGGTTGGGATTTACACATCAATCAACAGTGTGATGCTGTTTCTGCTTTACCTGGAACGCCGACCTGTTTCTATGACGGAACAGGAAGAAAACATCTACGACCTGACTTTCAAATCCATCAAACCCCGTGCATTTAAAAAATTAATCGAACAAGCCCGCTGGGAAAACCTTGGTCCAGATGTAAATCTGGTGACACGAGATACGGAACTGAAAGATCTTTTTTTAGTGGTTCAGGGCAAAGCGGAAGTCGTTTTGAAAAATGGTGCAAACAAAGACATACCCATGGGAGGTTTCATAGGAGAACAGTCCTTCATTACAGGAAGTACGACTTCTGCAGATGTCAGTACAGGAGCAGAAGCGACCACCATACTGCGATGGAACAAAGAATCGCTGAAAAATTATTTGAATCATCACGAAACACTGAAACATACTTTCGATCTGATCCTCACTGCAGACTTGATTTTCAAGCTGAGAAGCATGGACCAGAATCAACAGGATGTGACCCATTCTCAAATTTAATACATAAATCTGTGATGACGTGGAATACCCAAGTCACATTGAGAAAAAATCAACAAAAGACCCATCCTTATTAAGTCCTGGGTGTTTCCTTTGAAAAAAGCCTGACTCTTAGGCAAGAACGAATTTAAAGTGTCAGTTTCAGTACGGATCAATCATTTGTCATCAACCCAATGCATCAACCGGATCGGATATGACTGATCTTTTGCTTTGGTCCTTGTTCTGGCCATTTATCATCATAGTCCCTCTGGCATTACTGGCATTATTGAAACACTTCAATCCGAGGGCCTTTGAAATTTTGATGTTTTTTTTGCATCGTTTGAAAAGTGAACAATCCGCCAGGAACTATTGGGATCATCTTCAGTATCTTCAAAACGAGAAAGCCCGCGAGTCTTCAGAAAATTCAGACCTCCACCATTAAATTCTTTTTTGACAAAGTTCGTGCCTGCCCAGTTTTTCCCTTTCTAAAGAATCACCAACAATTTCCAGTCTTTCGATTCATAATCGGTTTTTTTGAACCAAAAAACCCTGGTATATTGATTCAATCTGGAATGAATTTGATCAAACATCAGATCCATCCTGGAATCCAAATTTTCCATCAACTCAAATTCAGGTCCAAAAAATGCAACCATTTTAGGAGCAATCAAGCTCAACTCAGGAAAATTTATGGAAAAGTTTAGCATCAAAACATGGAATGTCTTCAACCGTTTCGTCCTTAGGAATTCAAAAGTAGCCTACTCCCTTCCCTCAGGTGAGGTACTGGTTTTGGATCATGCCCATGATCATTGTCCTGGATGTAACAACTGCAGCAAAATATAAAATTGAGGTCCAATGAGCCTTTTGGCAGGATTATGAATCATAGTCTTATTTAGATTAAGTCTTTCTTCCTTCCGGATAAATTCCAGTTTTCATAATAGTTAGGTCTTATTTTAGGACCTGCCATTTTCCTGCCCGATTCTGCAACATACCGTTTCCTCCACAAGCACCTCTACCCAGGTCCTAGACATTCTTGGTTTAAACGGATATATCATTTCTTAGAGTCATTTGACTGTTAAGAACCTTTCTATCTTTTAATAAATTCATGGCTGAGACCAAACCCAGAAGAAAGCTTGCAGCAATCTTAGCTGCGGATGTTGTGGGTTTCAGCAAGATGATGGGCCAAAACGAGGATCGCACCTTAAATAATCTGAAATCCTGTCGTGCCATCACCGATGAATCCATTGAAAACCATCATGGACGAGTCTTCGGGAGTGCAGGAGATTCGATCATTGCTGAGTTTGCAAGTCCCGTGGATGCCATTCTGTCAGCAGTTGAGTTTCAGAAAAATCTGAGGGACCGTAATCAAGAATTAGATTTTGCTGACCAGATGCAGTTCCGTGTGGGTCTCAATCTCGGGGACGTGATTGTGGAAGGGGACAACCTTTATGGTGATGGAGTCAACGTTGCAGCACGCCTGGAAGCCCTTGCGGATCCAGGAGGAATCTGTGTTTCCGGAAAGTTCCACGAGGAGGTGCGTCGTAAGCTCGATCTGGGCTTCGTGAGCAAGGGGTCGCAGGAAATGAAGAACATCGAAGAGCCGGTAACGACCTTTATGGTCGAACTCGGAAGTGTTTCCAACGTTCTGGAGTCCGTTTCAACTTCCCAAGGGATTACGGTAACAAATCCTCCTGCTGATCCGGTTGATGAATCCGATTTAAAACCAGAAACCAAGGTGCCTGCGATTGCGGTACTTCCCTTTACGAATATGGGAGGTGATCCTGAACAGGAATACTTTGCAGATGGCATCACCGAAGACATCATCACCAATCTGTCGCTATGGCGTACTTTTCCAGTGATTTCACGGAATTCCAGTTTTTCCTATCGGGGAAAATCACAAAACCTCAAACAGGTGGCTCTTGAACTCGGTGCACGATACATCGTCGAGGGGAGTGTTCGAAAAGGAGGAAATCGATTACGGATTACGGCTCAATTGATTGATGCCCAGGAGGATCACCACCTCTGGTCAGAAAAGTGGGATCGCACGCTGGAGGATATCTTCGATGTCCAGGATGAAGTCTCAGAAGCGATTGCACGGAGGGTTGCCCCTTCGGTCACGGGCTATGAACAAAATCGGCTTATCCGCAAGCGTCCAAAGAGCCTTAGCGCGTGGGAGGAATACCTGCAAGGACTGCGGTGCATAAACGAGCGTCAGCGGATTGACCACGAAGACCCCATGCTTTCAATGGCACGTTCACACTTCGAGCGTTCTGTTTATTTAGACCCAACCCTTTCGGATGCTCATGCCTACCTCTCATTTTGCGGAGCTTGGGAATTAGTTCAACGTATTACGAAAGACTCAGAGCAAACTCTGGATGGGATGTTGGCTGACGGCCGTAGGGCGGAGGCTTTGAATCCTGAAAACCCTCTGGCTCTAACGAGCATTGCCACGGCTTATTTCTTTCGCGGAGATCATGACAGCGCAAGGGATTACGGCCAGCGAGCGGTAAAGCTCAATCCCAGTTTTGCTTTAAGTTACTTTCGGCAAGGGATGGGCCAAGTCCATTCCGGGGATTACCAGCAAGGCGAACAGGCGATCCTCAAGACCTTTGAACTCAGTCCAGCGGACCCAGATTTAAGCCTATTTTATACTGCGCTGTTCTTTGCCTACCTTGGACAGGGAAAATATGAAAAGGCATATGAGGCCGTTGAGAAGGCTTCACACCGTCATCCTGGTCAGGGTCACCTCCTAGGGTTTCGTGCGGCCGTACTAGGACATTTAGGAAAAACTCTAGATGCTAAAGCTGCGCTGGAGCGATACATAGCCATGCGTCCCAACCTTAAAACCCGCAACAACTACCGTAGCATCTTTGTCCCAAACTCCTCGCTTGCGGACATCATCATCGAGGGGCTTATCAAGGCGGGTTGGGAGCCTGAGGAGTAAAACCCGATCAAGTGCTATTGATGCTGGTTACCAGCAAGAACGATTAGATAACTAGATCATAGAGTACACTAAGAAACGAGGTTACTGACGTAACAGGTTCCCATCGAGAGTTGATCCAAATCGAAGCGTGGGGTTGTGAGCTACCCACCCTAAAATAGTTCCAAGCACGGTTTGACTTCCAACAAGAGCTTCAGGCCACCCTTCGCATACAAAGTAGTTTTTGACGCTCCCATCCCGACATAATACACTCAGGTGTAACGGTGAGGCATGTAACTAACTAGGTGCTTTACACAGGCCTGATCGAGATGCAGAAACTGGATACCAAAGGTGGATAGCCCCCGAGGGGCTGCACAAGGCCCCTACCTTATTTTACATAAAGGAATTGTATACATCTAACTCTTGGGTCGTCCACCGTCGTAAAGCCAGCCCAGTTTTTCGTACCACTGTTCCGTAGAGAGAGAACGCATCACCGAATTACGTAATGCTGCTGCAGCCCCGGAAGGGTGATAGATGTGGTCTCCGATCAACCTCGAGTCGATGACCACCCTGGAGGTTCGAACCATGCGGTCCTCAAGATAAAGCGCAAGTGCCTTGTCAAGATCGCCTTCGGTTCCACAGCGATGGGAGAAACTGACAGCGTCTTCCAGAGCCATACAGGCTCCCTGAGCAAAATACTGAAGCATCGGATGAGCCGCGTCACCTAGCAATGCAACCCTTCCATCCACCCAATGTTGAACAGGATCCCTGTCACAGAGGACCCAGAGTTTCCAGTCTTTCCCATGCTCAATGACTTGTTTCGGACGAGGATGGATGTGTTCGAATCCACGTTCCACCTCTTCACGGGAAACTGGTTTTCCTGCGACTGCTTCCCGGACGTCATTATGAAAGGTGACGACCAGGTTGAAAACCTTCCATCCCTTCAGGGGATAATGCACGATATGGCATTTGGGACCCGCCCAGAGAGTTGCGGCGTTCCAGCGCAGGTCTTCGGGCATGGATTCAGTTGGAATCACAGAACGGTAAGTGGTGTGGCCGGAAACCCGGGGAGGTTCATCACCGTGCATCTGTTTCCTAACCGCGGAGTGCAGTCCATCGGCTCCGATCAGAACACAGCCTTCGAGTTCCTCGCGGTTTTGAATGCTGACCCGGACGGACTCTCCCTGCTGATGGTATCCTGAAACAGCATGACAGGTGAGCATTTCCACGAAACCACTGGATTTGCAGGCCTCTGCAAGTGCTCCGTGCAGATCGGCCCGGTGTACCACCGCATAGGGATTTCCAAATCGATTTCGAAAAGATACATCTAGAGGGATGTGGCAGATTTCTTCACCTGATAGTGCATCCATCAGTCGCAGCCGGTCGATGTAGACGGCTTTATTCCTGAGGGCCTCTCCAATGCCAAGGTAGTCAAAGCAGTTGAATGCATTCGGTCCGATCTGGATTCCTGCTCCAATTTCTCCAAACCTATCTGCCTGTTCGAGCACCAGAGAATGTTTCCTCACCCGGGCCAGCCCCAGTGCCGTTGCCAGCCCTCCGATTCCTCCACCCGCAATGATGAAAGGTCTTTCTTTCATGGTCATCTCCAATCTGTCATCTGATCCGGAAGAATTATCGAAAAGCCAGGATGCATGTCAACTGAAAAGATGTTCCTTCTGGATCAAATGACCCTCAGATTCTTCATCAATCGAGATGATTCCTGTTTTTTTGGAAAAAAAGATAAAAAAATCCAATTTATCCTTCATCTCAATCCTTTAAATTAAAGTTCAATAAATTAAGTATTCATGAATAACTAATATCATAAAAAATAAATATTATTGATATTCGATGCATTCGGTCTAAATAAAGAAAGGATCCTATAATATATGGATTTCTGAATTGACACCTATTTCACCTGGAGATACTTATTGTTGAAAGTTCATCAAAGAAGATGAGTGATGAAAATTTAAAATAATTTCCTAAAACTAATTCATGATTATTAAATATGATTTTGAAATATAAACATGGAAATTAATGTTAAATATTTCATTTAATGTGATTAACGACCATCTCAGCTTTTGGAGGATTATATGCTCGGAGGATATGCAAACAAGTTAGGTTCTATCGATTTAAGCACAGGCAGTGTGGAATACAATGACTCCCCGGAGGAGTGGAAGCTCAAATACGTCGGCGGTCGTGGAATGGGAGTCAAGTACGTCTTCGACAATGGTCCAGGAGTCGATCCGCTTTCTCCGGAGAACATCCTTTGTTTCATGAATGGTCCGCTGACGGGTTCAGAAGCCAACATGAGCGGCCGGATGGCGGTGGTCACCAAGTCCCCTTTGACGGGCACGGTCACGGACAGTCATCACGGCGGCTGGAGTGCAGCCAGACTGCGTTGGGCAGGGTTTGATGGTTTGATTTTCAGAGGAAAGTCCGAGAATCCGGTTTATGCCTACGTCACATCAGACAAAGTGGAATTATTGGATGCCTCGGAACTCTGGGGCAAGGGGGTGCATGAGACGGTCAAATTCTTCCAGAACCAGTATGGTGAGAAAGAACTCTCGGTGATTGCCATCGGCCAGGCAGGGGAAAAACTCTCCCGCTTCGCCAACTGGGTCAACGAGAACGACCGTGCCAGTGGACGCGGGGGCACCGGTTGTGTTGGTGGAAGTAAAAACCTTAAGGCCATTGTGATCAACGCCCAAAAGGCGATCGTTCGTACCGCGGACCGGGATAAGTGGAAGGAAGCACAGAAACGTGCCCTTTCCACGATTATGGCGGAAGAGAACATCACCAGTCCGCGCAAGGGTGGCCTCTCGGTATACGGAACCAATGTGCTGATGAACATCACCAACAGCATCGGCGCCCTGCCCACTAAAAACAGCCAGAAGACGGCATTCGGTGACGGCGCGGAACCAACCAGTGGAGAATACGTCAAGGAAAACGTTCTCGTCGGTGATCCCACCTGCCATGCCTGTCCGGTGGCCTGCAAGAAGGAAGTGGAAGTCAAGGAAGGGCCCTGGAAAGGACTGCGCATGGAATCCCTGGAATATGAATCCTCCTGGGCGTTTGGATCCAACTGCGGAAATAGTGATGTCAACGCGATTGCCAAGCTGATTGACCAGTGCAACGATTATGGTTTCGACACCATCGAAATGGGTAATGTTGTCTCGGTCTACCAGGAAGCCTGTCAGAAAGGCTATGCCAACGGCGGCAGCCTCGAATGGGGCGATGGTGAAGGGATGGTGGCCCTCGTGGATCAGATCGCCCTGCGCCAAGGAGTAGGAGACCAGCTTGCCGAAGGTGCGGCCAGTGCGGCAGAATCTTTCGGGCATGGGGAAATCGCCATGTCCGTCAAAGGACAGGCCATCCCGGCCTATGATCCCCGTGGTTTGAAAGGTATGGGCATCGCCTATGCCACCTCCAACCGTGGCGCCTGCCACCTGCGTGCCTACACCCCGGCAGCCGAACTAGGTGTGATGCCTTTCGGTTCTCTCAAAGTCGATCCACTCGACTGGAAAGGCAAAGGCGAACTGACGATGATCTTTCAGAACGTACACGCCTTCTCCGACAGCATGAACATCTGCAAGTTCAGCGCGTTTGCCCAAGGTGCGGATGAATACGCCCAACAGTATTCGGCGATGGTCGGTATTCCCTTCACGGCGGAAGATGTGTTGAAGACCGGGGAACGGATTTACAACCTGGAACGGCATTTCAACAACCTTGCCGGACATGCAGAAGGCAGCGACACGCTTCCAGATCGTTTCACCAGTGAACCCTCAGACCAATCGGGTTCGGAAGGCCAGGTTTGTGAACTCGAAGATATGCTGGCGGAATATTACGAAAAACGTGGCTGGGTCAACGGCGTGGTTCCTGAGTCCAAACTGAAGGAACTTGAAATCATCTGATTCCCTTCATCTCAAGGCGGGGGTTTCAAGACCTCCGTCTTCTTTTCTATTGTTAAAAAGATTTTCTTGAATCGAGTAGTGATCGGTTAAGCCCTTATTCTCGGTTTTTCATCGAGAATTGCCGCATGAAGGCCTCTGCCAGATCTTCCTCGAGGTTGATCTCCAAACAGGTTTGCCCAACGAACGGCATCTGAGTGCGTCTAGGTTAATTTCTATGAACGGGGATCAGCCGATGTGTTCGGTCCTTCCCGTTCAGGGGCATTGTATGATGCCTTGAGCCCAGAGGCATCCTCCGCAGACCGGGGCTTCGTTGTTGCCCAAGCAGTCCTCTTCATTCTGTTCTGAAAGATCACAGCCCCCGCAGAAACTGCAAGGGGCGAAGACGAAGTTGTGCAGTCGTTCGCGGTACGCCACGTATTCCGGGTTCATCCAGAGTTCCTCCAGGGAACGGTCCTTGACGTTGCCGATCACATGTTTGCGGGAAAGCCGGGGCTTACCATGGAGGTAGCTGGTGTGGGTATGCATCAGAGGCCAGCACGGACTCACGTCTCCGGTCCAGGCGACCGAGAGGGTCCCGTTTTCAATGTAGTTGCAGGTATCGCTCGCACCTCCCCAGTTGTTGCCTGCAAACTTCACATTGAGCTGACTGTTGAAGGCTTTGAAGAGCGCCTCCCGGGTTGTCTGGTCGAAATCCATTTTGGGCAAGCTGAGGCCTGGAAGGTGGCTTCCCTGGAGAAAGGCGATGTTGTGCATGGCCTGGGAGTAGAGCACTTCTTCCTGCATGTCCGCAGTCGCAGGCTGCAGGTTGCTCACGGTGAAATGCTTGGCCATGAGTGACTTTCCGAGTCGGATCACCTCGGGGAGATCCGTAATATTGCGTTTCATCGCCACAAAGGCGATGCCCAGTTCCGGCTTCGGATAATGACCTGCGGGACGCATTTTCACAAAACGCCTCAGGTTCTTTAATATTCTGGGCAACTCTGCGCCGAGCCTCACATCTGCATAGGTTTCCTCGGATGCCCCATCCAGGGATACCCAAAGCATGTCCAGTCCGGAATCGATCAAACGGCGTGATGTTTTTTCATTCAGAATCGTGCCATTGGTGATCAACTCCACTTTCACTCCAAGCGCTTTCGCCTGTTCAATCCAGTCGAGTGTGCGGGGATGGAACAGCGGTTCGCCGATTCCGCCGAAATAAACCGAGGGCCTGGGGTCCATCGCCTGCACGCCTTCAAGCACCCGGGCAAAGGTGGCATCGTTCATCCGGCCTAGAGGCTGGTCCCACTCGTTGCGGAAGCAAGTGATGCAGTCCAGATTGCAGGCCACCGTTGGTTCCACATAAATCTTGGTCAACTGAGTCAGCGGACGGTGCAGGCTGAAATGGTTCTCCCCTTCATCCAGACGCATCTTCGCTCCAGGCTTCAAACCGAATCCCTGTACCACCTCCGGGGGAAGCACCAGTCGTCCTTCCGCATCTACTTCAGCCCAGGCTGATGTACGTTTCGTGGAATACCCTTCCTGAGGCTGCTTCTTACGGTGAAGGATTTGTTCTGTTAAATTCATGACATCAAATAATAAATATTAATTTGGATTAAGAATCTTTTATAAATCAAAAATTAATCACAAGTCCAGTAGAAAAAATTTTTATCATTTATTAAAAAAATATAAGCATCGATGGATTTAATTCACTTTTTTTACAAAACCATAAATGCACAAATCTAAATCAGATTTTTTGACATCCATTCATGTTTAATTCTGATTCAGATCGAATCAAGAATTAGGAAAAAGAAATAGGTAGATTCAACTCAAAGCCATCGCAAATCCAAGATCCAGGGCGCTTAGGTTGAGTTCCAGAAAACGTGAAGGGCTTTTCTGCTTCAAGGTGGTTTCCAGGGATTTTCTTGCACAGAGGCTACTGATTCCGCAGAGGGCGCCGAGGCCGATCATGTTGGCAATTCTTTCGTTGCCCAGTTCACGGGCCTTTTCGACGAATGGGAAGGAACGGCAGCGGAAAGCACCTTGTGGAAGTTCCGGAACCCGCTTGCTGTCTACGAGCACGGTGCCTTCCTTTTTAAGCAGAGGCATGGAGGATTCAACGGCCAGTTGGTCGAGCAGCAGCAGCAGGTCCAGATCAGTGACCAGTGGGAAGTCGGGAGTCTGGTCCGCGACAACGATGTCGGAGCGGCTCAGTCCCCCCCGGGAAGTCGGTTCGTAGCTCTGTGACTGGGACACGTGTTTTCCTTCCAGGGCCAGGGCCTGCGTCAGCAGCGCCGCACAGAGTTGCAGTCCCTGTCCTCCGGCACCGCCAAGCCGGATCTGAAGTTCCTTTCCGCCTAAGGGGTTCATGTTTTTGCTGGAATTCATAGGGTGATCATTCCCCGGCCTGGGGTTGTTTGAGGATCCTGCGACGGTACGATTCCCCGTATTCAGGACGTTCGTTTTTCGAAAGGATCCCGGTCTGCATGAAATTCGGACGGAAGGGGACATCGACGACGTTGCCGTAGGAATCCGGCCGCATCGAACTTTTCTGGCTGAGGATCATTTCCGGAGAAGATCCAAGATCGTTTTTCCGGCCATAGATTTCGGTACAGTCGGAAATCACTTCAATAAAGGAAAATCCATCGTGTAGGAGAGCTTCCCGGATCAGGTTCTTGAGCGATGGAGTTTGTAATGTCACTTCGCGTCCTACCAGACCCGCACCCGCTGCACGGGCTAATTCACAGGCATCGAAAACCGGTTCGATGTTTCCATCAGGAGTGGTTGGTGTAAAACGTTCTTCAGAAGTAGTCGGTGAGACCTGCCCTCCTGTCATTCCGTATACCTCGTTATTCAGCATCATGCAGGTCATGTCCATGTTCCTGCGGCATGCATGAATAAGATGGTTCCCACCAATCGCGAGACAGTCTCCATCACCCGTGATAACCACCACTTTCAGGTCAGGTCGAGACATTGCCAGTCCGGTTGCAAAGGCAATCGGACGTCCATGAGTAACATGAAAGGTATTCGAATCAATGTATGCAGTCAGACGACCTGAACATCCAATGCCTGAAACAAATGCCATATCATCCATGGAAATTTCCAGTTCATGAATGGCCCACACTAATGCACGCAGAGCGATTCCATGCCCACAACCCGGACAGAGAAAATGTGGAAACTGGCTCAGTCGCAGATAATCACGAGGGTCGAATTCTTTTTGATTCATGATTGAATTATAAAACCTGGTGAATAAGTTTCAGAATGTCTCCAGGAGCAATCGCTTCACCGTCTATTCGGTTAAGACGCTTTAGTTCTATTGATTCATTGCAGAAACGTTCGATTTCAAGCACCAACTGTCCTGCATTCATTTCAGGAACAATAAGAGTGTGAACTCCATCGAGCAGTTTTTTGAGGGCCGTTTCTGGAAAAGGCCATAGAGTAATCGGACGGAACAGCCCGACTTTGTGCCCCTGCCTGCGGGCATTTCTAACAGCACTCTTTGCCGAACGTGCTGTGATGCCTATGGAAACAATGAGGACTTCTGCATCGGAGCATTCAACTTCTTCCCAGGCATCAATCTTCTCACGATGCTTCTCTAGTTTGCCCAACAGCCGCATCATGTTGCGATCAACCACGACGGGGTCTTGAGTTGGGAATCCAGACTCAGCATGGGTCAATCCTGTGGTATGACTTCGGTGTCCATCTCCTGGGCTCGACATGGGAGGAACCCCATCTTTGGTAATCGCATAGGGTTGGTAATTCTTGGTACGCTTCGAGGCTTTCTTGCGCTGAACGTTGTTTTCCTTTTTTTCTAAATCAATTTCAAAGGTTTCCTGGAGGTGTCCGAGGACTTCATCAAAGAGCACTACCACAGGTACACGAAGGCTTTCAGCCAAATCAAAGGCACGTATGGTTTGGTCATGTATTTCCTTGACCGAATCAGGTGTCAGTACAATGACAGGATGATCTCCATGACTTCCCCACCGTGCCTGCATAATATCCGCCTGTGCAGGTCGGGTCGGCATCCCCGTACTGGGACCACCACGCATGACGTTGGCTACCACACAGGGGATTTCCACGGCGGAGGCATAGCCCAGGTTTTCCTGTTTCAGTGAAAATCCCGGACCGCTGGTGGCAGTCATGGCCTTGGTTCCACCCATTGAGGCACCCAGCACCGCTCCCATCGATGCCAGTTCATCTTCCATCTGGATGAAATAACCGTCCACCTTCGGTAGTTCCAGTGCCATCCGCTCTGCAATTTCAGAAGAAGGAGTGATCGGATAACCTGCATAAAACCGGCAACCTGCAGCAATGGCACCCAATGCACAGGCATGGTTGCCCTGAAGGCTTTGAATGACTTTAGCCATGATCTTAGTTTGGGATTTCTTCAGGTAAATGCAGGTGCAGTTTAATCGCCAGATCCGGACAGAGCCACTCACAGATCCGGCATCCGGTACAAGCATTGGCGTCTGTCAGTTCCACCACCTGTTCCGAATTCAATTTAAGGCAACGTTCCGGGCACATCTTGACGCAGATGTCGCAGCCCTTGCACCAGGACTCAGTGATTTCCAATTCAATTTCAGATTTTTTCTGTAGGTTGAGAAAAGAAATCTCGGGATCCATGAGGGGTTCATGGGTTTGAGGCATTTCCATGGCTTGCTCTACCCAGTCCCGTCCCAGAAGAAAGGCTTTTTGATTCAATTCCTTGGTCTTGGGAGGAACAAACTCTTCAATCACCGACTGCCATTCCTCCTGACTGAAATCCAGTGCTTTGGACAACAATCCCAATAAAAGTGTATTGGCAACACGGATGTTTCCCAGTTCGTCTGCCATCCTTGATGCATCAATCGCATAGCCGTTATTCACACGATCGAAAATCGCCGAAGGGGTTTCACGGGCATAGGTCTGTTCTGCTCCAAGCTGACGGTTTCGGCAGGCAAAAGGAGGAACGATCCGTTGTGTGTCACATATGAAGGTTCCTTTTTTGGGATTCAAATATCGCAGCCAGCGCATGCCTTCTGCCCATTCCAGGGCAAGCAGGATGTCGGCTTTGCCAGCCGGGATCGTTGGAGACCAGACCTCTTCTCCGAAACGGACGTGGCTGAAAACCGCTCCGCCCCGCTTGGCCATGCCGTGAATTTCACTCTGTTTGACTTGGAATCCGGATTTCTGGCAAAGCCTGGCCAGGACTTTGGAGACCATGATCACCCCCTGGCCTCCGACCCCGACAATCAGCACATTCACCGGACCCTTCTTCTGGAATCCGGGTTTTTGCTCGATTTCAGAATCCTGACCTTGATCTGCCGCAAGGTGAGTTGACAGATTCACGCAGCCTCCTTCAGCACCGGCCGAATGCAGTCGGTCGGGCAGACCTGGGCGCAGAGGGTGCAGCCTATGCAGGAAAGCGTATCGATCTGAACCTTGTTATGTCCCTCGTGGAATTCTCCGCTCCAACTGAGGGATGGGCAGCCAAGGTTCATGCAGGACTGGCAGCCGGTGCAATTGGCAGCATTAATCTGCAGCGGTTCGCCCTTGATTTTAACCGGATCCAGCACACAAGGCCGGTTCGAGATGAGCATCGAGACCCCCGGGTAATCGACGGCTTCCCGCAGGTTTTTCAACACCGCCGCCACATCGTAGGAATCGACGGTACGGATCCATTTCACTCCGCAGGCTTTTGCCAATTCGGCATAATCGACACGTTCCGTCTCCTCCCCGCGAAGCGTCTTTCCGGTCCCAGGATGGTCCTGTCCTCCTGTCATGGCAACGATCTGGTTGTCGAGCAGCAAGACGGTGATATTGGCCTTGTTGTAGACCGCATCGATCAAGGGAGGAATACCGGAATGGAGGAAGGTCGAATCGCCGATGGTTGCCACAATCGGTTTTGTCTCACAACCTGCTTTGGCCATCCCCAGGGCGTTGGCAATGCTGGAACCCATGGCCACAGTGGTGTCGATGGCCCTCAGCGGTTCCACTGCCGCCAGGGTGTAGCATCCTATATCTCCGGCCACCCGTGCTTCCAGGGCCCGGAGTGCCATGTAGCTGGTGGTGTGGGGGCATCCTGCACAGAGTACAGGAGGCCGCACCATGGGTTGAATTTCCCAGTCATCCTGGTCTTCATTAGCTTCCAGCAGCCCAGCTTTTTCAAAACCCCTGCTCACGATTTCCGGAGAAAATTCACCGGTGCGCGGAAAAAGCTGCTTGCCCTCAACCTCCAATCCCATTGCCAGCATCGCAAGCTCGATGACCGGCTCAAGTTCCTCGGCCACGAACACACGATCCACCGAGTCACAAAATTTCCGTAGTGTTTCCTCCGGCAGGGGAAAGGACGAGGAAAGCTTGAGGATTGTTGCCTCGGGCAGGACTTCCTTGACGTAGGTGTAGACTGGACCAACGGTGACCACCCCGAATTTCGGATCACCCTTTTCCAGGCGTGACCATTCCGGATCATTGAAATGCTCCTTGAGGGAGTTCATCCGTTCCAGTACTTTCGGGTGCCTCAGCCGTGCATGGGCGGGGATAATCACATTCTTTTGCGGATTCTCCTGAAACCCGCCGGCTTCCCGTTCCAGCCGTTCACCGGTCCAGACCAGACTGCGCGTGTGGCAAAGCCGGGTTGTGCTGCGGAGCACGACAGGGGTGTCGAACTGTTCGCTCAGGTCGAAGGCCCGTTTCACAAATTCCAGGGCTTCCTGGGCATCCGAAGGTTCCAGCACCGGAACTCCGGCAAGCTGGCAGAAGATGCGTGTGTCCTGTTCGTTCTGGGAACTGTGGATGCCGGGATCATCACAAACGACGAGCACCAGCCCGCCGTTGACTCCGATGTAAGACTGGGAAAGCAGGGCGTCGCTGGCGACGTTGAGGCCGACATGCTTCATCGCCGTCAAGGCCCTCACGCCTTCGAAGGAGGCTCCGATGGCGACGTCGCAGGCGACCTTTTCATTGGTCGACCACTGGGCATGGAGATCCCCGGAGGGATAGCTTCCCAGGTATTCCAGGATTTCAGTCGAAGGGGTTCCAGGATAAGCAGCCGCGACTTTGACACCGGCCTCCCACGCACCGCGTGCGATGGCTTCGTTGCCAATCATCGGCCTGGCTTCGCAGACCTCGTTCATTTTTTTAACCTCCCAAGTGATAAATAATACCCCATTTAAGTTAATGGACATTTTTGAAGCTGTCTAGTCCCCCTGCTTTTTTTCTTTCCCATGATGAACAAAAGCGGGTTGAGGGCTGAGTTAAATCGCGTATGATGGTTTTTGAAAAAACATCATGAGTCTGCAAACACCAAAGTACGTCATGCGAGGAGCGAAACGGAGGGCCTGCCTCGAACGGTTGCTTATTCAGTTGAATGTTATAATTTTGGATGGCTCCGCCATGCACGCATAGCAGGGTACGGGCTCTCAGACTTTATGCATGTTCCTCAAACATTCATTCTCTTTGATTGATGAATCAGGAATTATTCGGTGATGCATCATTTACAATAAGTTCTTATGAAGGTTGAACCATGAACCAGAGTCAATCTCCTGCCTGGGAGGCAATAGAAACCGCGAGTCGAGATGAACTGAGTGCCCTGCAGTTGGAACGTCTGGAACAAACCTTGAAGTTGGCTTATGACAAGGTTCCGCATTATCGGGAAGCATTTCAATCATCCGGAGTGGACCCTGAATCCCTCAAGGATCTCGAAAGTCTTTCGCGTTTTCCTTTCACGTTGAAGCAGGATCTGCGTCAAAATTATCCTTTTGGCATGTTTGCTGTTCCCCGTGAAGAAGTGGTGCGGATTCATGCATCCAGTGGGACCACCGGCCAGCCAACGGTGGTGGGTTACACGCGCAAGGATGTCGATACCTGGGCCCATGTGATGGCAAGGACCATCTGGGCCTGCGGCGGGCGCCCCGGGGACCTGGCGCATGTGGCCTATGGGTACGGGCTTTT
>Ga0066859_10000230_pt1 | contig 18074 bp, 22 predicted proteins | sample ETNtaG_16_FD_65600 | JGI IMG/M metagenome (GOLD analysis project Ga0066859, IMG submission 65600) | Marine microbial and viral communities from oxygen minimum zone, Eastern Pacific Ocean - ETNP201406SV199 | ecosystem: Environmental > Aquatic > Marine > Oceanic | place: Pacific Ocean: Eastern... | reverse complement strand
TCAGCTTTTAATTCCTGGCTTGTTATTTTTGTTATCTTATCTTTTTTGATAAAGATATTTTTTCTGATTAAATTTCCGTTTTGGTAGACTTTTCCGTTTTTTATTAAGAGGGGCATTTTGAGTTAACCTTTCAATTTATAACGGTAGCCTGTTCCGATTTTTTCTCTTATTAATATTCCTTCTTTAATAAGATTACTTAATTGCTTTTGTATATTTTGAACCCCTATATTTAGTTCAAAAGCTATCTTTTTTGAAGTATTTAAATTGTTTCCAATAGCTTTAAGTATATTTTCTTTTGTTTCTCCTATTCTTCCATGCACTCCTAAATTTCTCAATGAAAATATATGCAAAAATGCTTTATCTTTATTTATATCGGCACAAGGTCCTGAAAGACTGTAGATTTCTTTAGGTCCATTTGAATTAAGATAAAATAAATAGGTAGGTTTATGTTTTGGTCTCGACTTTTCTGAAATCATATTTTGAGTTGTCCATTCCCATCTTTCACATAATCCAAAAATAAATTTCACAAATTCATAAGAATTCATTTCTAAATAAAGTTGCCTTTCCATTATTCCTCCCATCTCAAGTTCAGAAATTATCAGCATTAAATCGGATGCTAATTGTTTATTTGTAGAGCATTCATCATATAAAGAATAATTTGGTACAGTTTCTACTTCAGAAAGGAACTCATTTATGAAGATTTTTCCTTTTTTAGTCAAAGAATTAATTATTTTCTGTTTACCAATTTTATTTCTCTTTATTAAACTGAGTTTCTGTAATAGATCTAAATGATGTTTAAAAACATTCCCAGAGACAAAGTTAATTCTTCTAGCCAACTCATTCGTTGTTAAAGGATTATTGTTTAATTCTTTTAAAATTTTAATTCTGTTTTTATTTACTGGACTTGAATTAGTATATGTCAAATTTGTTAATCTTTTTCTTAAGTAAAAATCCATATCATTTTCAGGCAGTTTCTTTACTACTTTAATTAATGTATAAAGTGACTGGGCAGTACAACCGAATGTATAAATCCCATTTTTTACATGTATGCCCTTATTATTTTTAGATATTAACCCATATTTCTTAAATAGTTCGTACCAAACTTCTGCTAAGCCTTTTGATTTAATTCTTAGTTCAGAAGTTCTTGATAAATTTTTAACTCTTCTCATTTCAGTTATGTACAAAACTCCAAAACCTAAGAAAAATAATTTTCTATTGTTGTACATTCTGTCATAAACTGATTTTATTTTTTTCATATTTCTCTCTAGATTGTGAAAAAAGTAAAATATGTTTTGTATGAATTCAATGTAGGTTTTTTATAGGTTTGTTAACCCTTCCATGAATGATACTCTTCTAAGGTAACTTTCCTTCCTGTTTTGAGTCTTGCGTACTTTCCGAATTCGCTTAACTTATTTAATTGTTGAGAGTTAAAAATTGGACCATCAATGCATACAAGCTTGTCGTTTATCATACAGGCTCCACATATTCCGTACGAACATTTCATAATTCTTTCCAGACTAGCCTCACATTCAACATTGTGTTTATTGCACAGTTCAAGAACTTTCTTCATCATTATTTCAGGGCCGCAGGTATAAACAATTTTTATATTATTATTTTTCAACGATTCCTTAAGAGCATCTGTTGTAAAACCTTTCTTACCATAGCTACCATTGTCTGTCACGGCTATAAGATTTTTACCTTTGTATCTTTTAAGATAAATTAAATGCTCTTTGTCTCTTGCGCCATTTATTATAACAGGATTCTTAAGTTTATCAATCAATGTAGAGACAGAAGCCATTCCCACTCCCCCCCCAACAACACATGCGTCTCTCTTAATAGAAAAGCTGTTGCCATAAGGTCCTCTTATTCCTAATTTGTCTCCTTTCTTCAACTTATCAAGAGTATTAGTAAATTTCCCGACAGCTTGCGATGTAAAAGCAAACTCATCCTTATTGGTATAAGAGACAGCCATTGGCTTCTCATCAACATTTGGCAGCCAGACCATAATAAACTGTCCTGGCTTGCAATCCAATTTATGCTTAAAGAAAAAAGATTTATTTCCTTTACTTTCCTGAACAATCTTACTTATTTCCATTAACTTTGGAATTTCAGTTCTTTCTTGACATTCCATTTTACTTATGAGCGCAACCTCTTATCTCATCCAAACTCTTAACTTTATTCTTCTTCATCCATTGTTCCATTTCACTACATACTTTCTTAAAAACGTCCACGCCTCTGTAAAAAACTCCGGTTCCTATTCCAACAGCAGTTGCCCCAGCCATTATCATCTCTATAGCATCTTTTCCATAAGTTACTCCGCCGGTTCCGATTATAGGTATTTTCACTTCTTCAAATATTTCATAAACGCACCTAACAGCAATTGGTTTCAGAGCAGGTCCAGAAATTCCTCCAATTTTATTAGCAAGTACAGGCTTCCTAGAATCGACATCAATCACCATTCCGCTTGCAGTATTAATTGCGGTTATAGAATCTGCACCTGCCTTTTCAGCAGCATGGGCTATCTCTTTTATATCATGAACATTAGGACTTAGCTTTACGCTCACAGGAATCTTGCCGGAATTTTCCTTCACTTCTTTGGCAACCTTAGCTGTCAACTCAGCATCAGCATAATAAGGTTTTCCATAATCCATATGCGGACACGAAATATCAACTTCTATCATTGCTGGCTTTAAAGAAGACATTTTTTTAGCTATTTGGCCAAACTGCTTTATCTTATAGCCGTAAATGCTTCCAATCACGGGTACACTTAGATTATCTAACCTCTTAAATTCCTTAACAGCATTATCTATGCCTTGTCCAGGAAGCCCTACAGCATTAAAAAAAACATTATCATAGCCAAACATTGTAGGATTTTTATTTCCAGTTCTCTCCTCATGGCACAAAGACTTCAGGGTTACAGCTCCAGCTCCGTTTCTTCCAACTTTATCAACAGAATCTTTTGTTACACCTAAAATTCCAGAAGCAAGTATAGTGGGGTTGCGTAGCTTTATCCCACAAAGATTTGTTTCTAGCATTTTTACAACAGAGATATCTCCTCTTTCTCCATATTCCTTTCACAATAATCGCATCTGACCTTTAACGGGTCTTTATCAAGAACGTAGAATTTCGTTATCACATTTTTTTCATTGTTCGTGATGCAATTGGGATTAGAACACTTAATTATTTTTCTGATAGTAGGGGGTATGGCTACGTTTATTTTTGATTTTACATCATAATTCTTTATTATATTGACTGTAGCATGTGGCGCTATCAATGCAATTTTATCTACTTCTTCTTTAGTAAGATCTTTTCCGCTTATCTTTATTATTCCCTTTTTCCCCATTGTCTTGCTTGACAAATTTGTTGCTACAGAGATCATACCTCTTATTCCCTTTAGATCAAGAATATCAACTACTTTCAAGGCTGCACTACTGGGTATATGGTCTATTACGCTTCCATCCTTTATTGCTGAAATGCTTTGTTCTTTCTTCATTTTATTTTCCCCAGCACTAAAGCTAACAATGCTTTTCTTACATGTATTCCATTCGCTGCCTGCTCAAAGTACACTGCATGTTCTGTATCATCCAGGCTTTTGTCGATTTCATCAACTCTTGGCAAAGGGTGCATTATCTTAAGATCTTTCTTGACATTATCCAACAAACCTACATCTAGCTTGTAGACTCCCTTGTATCTTTCATATTCTATTGGATCTGCAAATCTTTCTTTTTGTATTCTTGTAGCATAAAGTATGTCCAATTTTTTGCTTACTTTCGTTAAATTTGATTCAGTTACAAATTTTATTTTTTTCTCTTTCAGATCATCAAGATAAGTTTGAGGCATTTGCAGCGCTTGTGGAGCTATAAAGTAGAATGTTGGATTAAAATGAGATAAAGCAACAGTAAGGCTATGAACAGTTCTGCCATATTTTAAGTCTCCTAACATCCCTATGTGAAGATTATCAAGTTTGCCTTTCACTTTTTGTATGGTGTAAAGGTCCAACAAAGTTTGTGTTGGATGCTGATTTGCACCATCACCTGCGTTAATTACAGGCTTAGATGATGCTTCTGCAGCAAGTCTTGCAGTACCCTCTACAGGATGCCTTATTGCTATCGCATCAGAATAGGCCTCAACCATTTTTATAGTATCCCATAAGGTTTCACCCTTTTTTATTGAAGTTGAGCCTGTATTTGAAAATCCTATCACTTTGCCGCTTAGTTGCTCCATAGCAGATATAAAGCTTAATCTTGTCCTTGTTGAGGGCTCAAAGAATAAGGTGGCCAAAACTTTATCTTTTAACAAATCCAGATTAGGCTTTTTTTCCATTGATTTTGCAATCTTTAAAATAAAAAGCAATTCCTGTTTTGAGAAATCATGGATTGAGATTATATCTCTATCTTTGAAGTTCATATTAAAAAAAATAATACTCTATCCTTTATTTATAAATCTTATGTTTTCCAGTATACACTATTGGTAAAACTAAGGCAGAAAAATTGAAAAGAAGTATCTATACTGCAATCAGTACCATATTGAGAAATAGTTTTGAGTTTATAAATATTATGTAAATTACCTCAAACTCTCAAAATACTCCTTAACCCTATCAACTATTGACTTTAAATAGAATTTTTCTATCTTTTCTTCAAATATTACATTTAGCTCTTCAAATTCCGTGATTCTATATTGATTTTTTACTTTTTCAACTAAAAACAAATCTCTAAGCCTTTTTATCTGCCTTCTTATATTCGAGGAAGCTATTCCCTGAAGAGCAAGTTTCTGTTTTTTTCTTGTATTTATAACCTCTTTTTCAATTTCTTCTGAAGTTAGTGCTTTTTTTTGTTTCTTGGCATTTAATAACACATGAAGAATGTCAACAATAACATCCCTTGAATCACCGGGCTGTAAAAGGCCAATGGATAAGCATAGTTTTCTTACAATATCCCTCTCAGACAGCTTTGAGGGCTTTTCATACCTTCGTAAAGTTATTTCAGCTAACGGTATTTCTTTGGAAATTGTTTTTGTCATAGATGAAAACATTTAGGATTTAAGTGGTATAAATAAGTTTTGATTAAGGATGCTGCATTAAAAATCCTACCAAATACTCAGTAAAAACAAAACATATTTATAAAACAAAAGTACAGACAAACTAAAATGGCACAATTGCAAGCACCTTCACAGCCACAAGCTCCTCAACCAAAACAGCATGCGGGGCTTTTTCACAGAAATGCTCCTGCACAGCCTGATTTTAAGGCTCTTACAGAAGACATAAGCAACTTAAGTAGAAGGCTAAGGCTTCTTGAAGAAAGTTTTACTAATATAAGGAGAACACTGCAAGTTACAGAGCAGAATATGCTTGGCAAAAACAAGGTATTTGCTACCGATATAAGAACCTTAACTTCTGATATAGGTGATCTAAAAACAAAGATTGCTGAAATAAAGGAAAAAATATTTGATTTGGTAAAAGAATTAAAAGAAACAGCAAAAAGAGATGAAGTGAAAGTGCTTGAGAAGTACATAAATTTTTGGAATCCTGTTAAGTTTGTTACGCAAAATGAGGTTGAAGCAATAGTTAAAGAGATGATTCAAAAAGAGAAGATTACAAAAAAAAAATAGAAAGTTTTATAATGATAAGTTTTGCATTAATGTAAAAAAAAGAGGTGTGAACATATGGCCATATTTGGCTTTGGAAAGAAGAAAGAAGTGCAAGAGCCATCTGCTCCTGGATCACCAATTAGCCAGATTACGGCATTAAAACAGCGTGGTTTTAACAATAACCAGATAATTTCCGAACTTGAAAAACAAGGCTATAGTTCTTCACAAATTTTTGATGCTCTGAACCAGCTGAACTTAAGTGGAGGCAATGCAGAGCAAAGTCCAGGCTTTGATATGCCTCAACAAAATGTTCCTCAGGAGCAGCCATACCCTGCTCAACAGCCAGCTGAACAACCTCTACAACCAGAAGTAGACAAAGAGCAGATTGAGGAAATAGCTGAAGCCATAATAGATGAAAAGTGGAAGGAGTTTGAGCAAGACATAAAAATAATAATTGACTGGAAGGAAAAAACAGAGACAAAAATCAATCAAATTGAGCAGCATGCAACAGACATCACAAACAGCTTAAACAACCTGCATAAGAGTCTGCTTACTAAGATTTCTGATTATGACAAGAACATAAAGGATGTAGGGACAGAAATACTGGCTATGGAAAAGGTTTTTCAAAAAGTATTGCCGAGTTTGACAGAGAATGTTAATAAGTTAGAGAGAATAACAAAGAGTTCTAAAATAAGCAAGAAGTAGTTAAGTTTGTTTAGAAGCCAGCAATCCTACAGTAAAGATTGCTATAGCGAGTATAAGAGCCATGCCAAGAAAATTTGGGTGGAATATTACTGTGGATACTTTACCAAAATCTTCCCCCCTTTCTGGAATATCGATGTTTTCCCTTACTATTGCTAAAGCCCCAACAATGAGCGCTACAATCAAAATAACAAGTACAACCCATTTTAGGCTATTGAGAGATTCTACTTGGACATTGCCAAACATACCTGAAGCAACGGATATAATTACAATAAAAACAAGGACTACAGCAAAAACAGGGGCTATTTGCTTTATGACTAAGGTAGCTATTTCTGATATTATAACAAAGAAAGCGACTACTAATCCTATTACTATGTTAATAAGTTGGTTTTGACCCAGCACTTTTGTATAAAGCAATATGGCATAAACAACAAGCCAGACAAAAATAAATACAAAAATAACAGAAAAATTTTCTAGGACAGTAACATCAAGGAATGTGGCCATTTTTTCATTTTCCGCCGCCAAATAAATTCTTGAGGTTGATGCCGGCTTTTTCAAGGGCTCCAACCTTTTCGTGCTCACCGCCTCCTGTGACAAATGCTATGATGATTCCAAACACAAGTATCATTATTAGTATTGCTACAATATCTGAGCCGAAGACCTGGTCTAACCAATCAATGATTCCTGTGGTCCACCATCCGGCAGCGCTTCCAAATATAAATACAAGTGTAACCACTGAAAATAAACCTACCCATCCAGGTGCAGTCATTCCCAAAAGGATTCTGTCATGCGCAAAAACGCCTATTAAGATCATAAGTGCTATAACTGCTACAATCACTAATGAAATAGAAGGTAAAGCTGCATTTATGATTGCAACAGGGTCATAGCCAGCTGGGAAATTTCCAGTTACATGCGGTATAACAACTAACAAGGCAAATATCACAGCTATGCCTACGTTCATGTTTCTTTTTCCTTCTCCTAAAATATGAGTTTTCTCTAGAACTGCGAATATAATGGTAAATATCAGAAGAAATGGTAGTAACACATCTACAAAACCTACCCTTTCTAAAGACTGCATAAAGCTTTCAAAAGCCAATTCTGCCATTTTTCCTACATTGATTTGTTATTCTGATGATTTTATTAATCATTGAACTCATACTTTTTAAACTTTACTATTTTTTCTTTTCAAGTTGGTTAGATTGATTCTCTTTAGTCACGTAAACAATAAAAAATACTATTAGGGCTACTAATAGAATAGATCCTACAAATTCTCCCCGGTTTGTACCTTTAAAAAAATCAGATATATCTCCCAGTAAATTTAAAGCATCAAGGAAAATGAAAACCAAAACAACAAAAACTATGAACATAAATGTTGTTTTCCATCCACCTTCCAGGAAAACCCCATGGGGCTCTTCCTTATAAAATGAGCCTACCAAAAGCAGAAATAAAACTATTCCAAATAACAGTACAACAAACTGTGAAGAAACCTTTGTTATTATTTCTACAAGCTCTGAGGAAGCTATTACAAGAAATGCTATTACAAAAGCTGCTGCAGAGTTTAGGTTTTTCTTTGTATATTCTTTACCTTCTATTTTTTCAATGCCGAAAACCTTTGTCCTTTCCAAAAGAGCAAAAACAACAGTAAAAACAAGAAGAAAAGGCAACACTACATCAAATACACCTATATTGTTAAAAAAGTCTATGATACCTCTAAATGCCGACACCATTTTTTATTAACTCTTTAGTCAGATTATATATAAACTTTTCGATAATACAAAATATAGGGCTTTGCCTAATTTATGGGGGCGGGTTGGTAGAAGCAAGTAATGTCATAAATCAAAATCAGTATTTTGACTTAAGTCCGCTCTGGCACAGCTCATAGAAATTTATAATGACAAAAAATCAAAAAACTTTATAAAACGGTGTAATCTACAGAATCAAGAATGTTAGACAAGAAGGACTTTGGGAAAATAAGAAAGGAAATAGCAGCTTTTGACATTAAGAGAGAAGAGGTAATACAAAAATCAAGAGACGTCATTAATAGCTCAAAAAGAATTATTTATGCTTTACATAGAGGAGATATTAAATCTGCAGATTTGTATGTAAAAGAGATTGAAAAACAGAAGAAATCTCTTGATATATATCCCTGCCTTGATACAAATATAGATCAGACAGCATTACAAGAATATGTTGAAGCATTGTGTTATTATCGTTTTATTAAAAATAACAAAATTCCGACTAGGTCTTTTTTGAAAGTTGATAATGAGAGTTATTTGATGGGTTTATGTGATCTAACTGGAGAGCTCGTAAGAAAGGCTGTGAATGATGTTATAAAGAAAAATTTTAAACAGGCAATGGAGATTAAAAATCTTGTTGAGGAGATTTATGGAGAGTTTCTTGAATTTAACCTAAGGAATGGCGGACTAAGGAAGAAATCAGACCAAATCAAGTGGAATCTGAAGAAACTGGAAGATGTTGTTTTTGAGCTGAAATTAAAGGGGAAAATATGAAATTAAAAAGGACGAATACATGTGGAAAATTAACTAAAAAAAGTATTAAAAAAAAAGTAGTGCTTTCTGGTTGGGTTTCTTCTAGTAGGGATCATGGCGGCATAATTTTTATTGATTTAAGAGACAGATATGGCCTTACCCAGGTAGTTTTTGACCCAGAGCACGATAAAAAAACGCATAAAGAAGCTGAGCGATTAAGAAGGGAAGATGTTATTTCTGTACAGGGTAAGGTAAGAGCTCGTGGGAAAGGACTTGAGAATCCTAAATTAAAGACCGGGGAGATAGAAGTCTTAGTTGATGAATTGGAAGTTCTGAGTAAAGCTGAAACACCTCCTTTGGAGATTGATGATAGGATTGAGGCAAATGAGGATTTAAGGCTAAAATACCGTTATTTGGATTTAAGAAGGCCTGTAATGCAGAAGCATCTGCTTATGAGGAATAATGCGGCTCAAGCAGCCAGGGAGTATCTGAATAAAAATAATTTTTTGGAGATTGAAACACCTATTTTGGTCAGGGCAACACCAGAAGGAGCTAGAGATTATATTGTACCCAGTCGTATAAATCCTGGAAAATTTTATGCTTTGCCACAAAGCCCCCAGTTATATAAGCAAATCTTAATGGTTTCCGGATGTGACAGATATTATCAGATGGCTAGGTGCTTAAGGGATGAGGATTTAAGACAAGATAGACAGCCAGAGCATACCCAAATTGATGTTGAGATGAGTTTTGTTAATGCAGAGGATGTCATCGAGATGGTGGAAGGTTTGTATAAATATATGATGAAAAAGGTTCTTAATGTTGATATTAAGTATGAGTTTCCTAAGATTTCCCATAAAGATGCAATGGATAAATATGGCTGCGATAAACCTGATTTAAGGTTCGGTCTTGAATTGACGGATGTTACGGATATTGCAAAAAGCTCTGATTTTAATGTTTTTAATAAAGCAGAGAAAGTAAAATGCATTAACCCGGAAGATAAATTTTCGAGAAATGAGATAGATGATTTAATTGATTTTGCAATTAGTATAGGCTCAAAAGGAATGGCGTGGATGAGGGTAACAGAAAAAGGTCTTGAAAGTAATATTGCTAAATTTTTTAATAAGGATACACAGAAAAAACTGATTGAGAAAACAAAAGCAAAGAAAGGCACTATATTATTTTTTATTGCTGATAACGAGAAAAATACAAATGAAATATTGTCTAAAATAAGGGTTGAGGTGGGGAAGAGGTTAAAATTAATCAATGAAAAAGAGTTTAAATTCTGCTGGGTTGTTGACTTTCCGTTGTTTGAGTGGGATGAGGATGAGAAAAAATGGATGCCTTCTCACCATATTTTTACGGCTCCAAAGAAAGAGCACATACAGTTCCTTGACAAGAATCCTGGTAGGGTTTACGCTGATTTGTATGATTTGGTTTTGAATGGACTGGAATTAGGCTCTGGCTCTATAAGAGAAACAAATCCTGTAACCCAGGAAAAGATGATGAAGATTATTGGTCTAAGCCATGAGGAAGCAAGGAAAAAATTCGGCTTTTTAATGGAAGCCTTCAAATATGGAACACCACCTCATGGAGGAATGGGTCTGGGTTTTGACCGTATAGTTGCATTAATGTGCGGCTATAATGACATAAGAGAAGTGATAGCATTCCCTAAGAACAAGGATGCAGAATGCCCAATGGATAATAGCCCTTCAGATGTTCCTGAGCAGCAGATTAAGGAATTGAATATTAAATTGGATTTGGTTAAGAAGAAGTAAATTAATTCTTCCATCTCGGCATAATTTATAATTAAAAACTTACTTTTTAAATAATTTTTCCTAATTCACACACACTTACCTATGGCCAATTTTGTCAGATGTATCACAACCATTGCAAATCCAACAGTCATGCTTAACAGATGAACATACCTGTTTTCTGCCTTTTTTATGATTAAGGTATAAGAAAAATATATGAATCCTACACCAATTAAAAATGCAGATATATTATGTATCTGAAAAACAATTTTGGAAGGAATTAGAAACAGGAAAAAATCATATGCTGCCAAGCCGATGCTTATTGCAAGGATAATGAATATTAAACACTTTTTTCCTAACATAATAACCCTCCAAAAATCAACCTTAATAAATGGCTTGCAGTAACCATAATAAATAGACTAGCCAGTATTAGATACTGCAGGGAATTGTTTTCCTTTAGAAAATGAATAATATAGTAGCCCGACATGGTTAAACCTATTAATATAATTGACACATCCATGAATGCCACATATGCATAAATTGTATAACCCTCAGTTATCAGAATAATACCAGTTAAAACAATAAAAAATAAAATGCTAATTCCAAATATATATTTTAAATTAAATTTCATAGAATAATGATGAAGATTTAGCATATAATATTTAAATTATCTGATTTTTAAATTTTTAATCATATTTAAATACTAATCAATAATCCTTTTTCTTATGCAAATAAACCTCATAACAAGCAACTTAGGCAAGGTAAAAGAATTCAAAATAATATTCGGAGACAGTATAAAGATAAATCATATTGAAAAAGAATATAGAGAATTAAGAAGTGATAATCCTGAGGAAATAGCGAAAGAAGCTGCAAAAAGGCTTTCTATGCAATTGCAAAAACCAGTTGTTGTTGAGGATTCTGGTTTGTTTATTAAGGCTTTGAATGATTTTCCCGGAACTTGTTCATCTTACATTCATAAAAGAATCGGGTTAAAAGGAATAATAAAATTAATGGAAAATGTTGAAGACAGAACTTGCTATTATAAATCTGCAGTTAGTTATTGCGAGACAGGAAAAGAGCCTGTGAGCTTTTTAGGTGAGGAAAAAGGCACTGTTGCAGAAGAAATAAAAGGAAATAACGGTTTTGGGCATGATCCAATATTTATTCCGGAAAACAGCGATAAAACTTATGGGGAAATGCAAAATTGCGAAAATTTAAAAAGATTCAGAAAAATTGCAGTTGAAAAACTAAAAGAATATCTACTAAAAGGAGAGAGGTAATATGATACAAAAAATAAAAGACTTAATGGAAATGAAAGAGCAAGTTGATGTTATAAAAAACAATTTAAATTATGCTACAAGCTCTGTTGGCGAATTAAAAAATGAAATAGGAGCATTAAAACAGCAGATAAATGATAATATAAATGAACTTGACAATAAAAATAACGAATTCTTCAAGAATTTTGATGAAAATGTAACCTTGATAAAAAACATAAGGCACGATTTTGAAAAGGAGCTTTTTCAGTTTAAATTATTAAAATCACAGCTGCAGAAGAAACTGATTGAGAAATTTGAAGAAGAGCTTGATAAAGAGCTTAAGATACAGATTGACACACTAAAAAAAGATTCAGATAACTATAACGAGCTTAAAGAAAATATAAATAAAATAACAGAAAAAGTAAATAATCTAAGCGAGGAAATAAATAAATTTACAGAAATAAGCAGAAACATAAAGAAAGAGGATTTTGAGCTTACAAGATTTGCACAGCAACTTATTGAGATGGACAAGGAAAAGCTCGAACTTATGCAAAAAATAGACACTTTAGAAAGATTAGTCTCAAAAATGAGAAGGCAAGAGTTTGTGACAAGATGAAATTCCGAAAAGCAACATTGAAGGATGCAAGGGGAATTGCTAATGTTCTTGTAAAAAGCTATAATATTAAAGATTTAAAGGAAGGGATTAATGTTTTTAAAAATGAAATAAAAAAATTCCATAATTATATTGTAGCAGCTAACGGCGAGATAGCAGGCATTGTTACATGGGTTGTTCATGGCCTGCCTAAGCACAGGTTATGTGAATTAGACAGGATTGCGGTCCTTCCAGAGTACAGGGGAAAAGGAATCGCAAAAAAATTATTTGATACATTGGTAAAAGATGCAAAAGCATACTATAAAAAAAATAATTCAAAATTAAGAAAACTATACTTATTGACGCATGCTGACAATAAAAGAGCGCATAAATTCTATGAAAAATTAGGTTTTAAGCATGAAACAACATTAAAAGAGCATTATTACAAGAACAAGGATGAGTTTGTCTATAGCATGTTTTTTTATTAATAACAAGATTCCAAAATATATTTATACTTCTCAATTAAAAACTAGGTTATGCAAGACATATTTACAAAAGAAAACTTCAAGTGCGACAGATACTGCGGACAATGCTGTATAAAATTAAGTGTGCGTATAAGCAAAGCAGAGATTAAAAATATAAGAAAACTAGGATATAAAGAAGAAGATTTTCTTGAAAGAGAGTTGTCGGATATACCTATATTTATATTAAAAAAAAACAGAAAAGGATGTGTTTTTCTCAAAAAACATAAAGACGGGAAACACTCATGTGTTATATACAAAAATAGGCCCAAAGCTTGTGAGCAATACCCTTTCTTTAAGGAGAATAATAAGGTAGGAAGCTGCCTGCCGGATAAGATGTTTCCGGGCGCGTTTGTTTCGTTTAGCAAATAATCAATAAACTTTTTAAATGAGAGATTATTCCGATTATTATTCTTTTTTAGAATAAATTAAAACAGGAGGAAATTACTATGGCAAGCTTTAAAATTAACATTGCAGACCCTAAATCGGGAAAGTGCTATAAAACAGAAATCAAGGATGCACAGGCAGCTCCTTTTATGGGCTTAAATATAGGAGAAAAAATAGAAGGAGACAAGATAGGGATAGGAGGTTATGAGTTCTCAATAACTGGTGGCACAGATTATTGTGGTTTTCCAATGAGGCGCGGGATTCTGGGAATAAGAAAGAGATTAGTCATTTATCCCGGTGTTGGATTTAAAGGCGGATTTAAAGGGATGAAGAAAAGAAAGACAGTTTGCGGCCACAAAATCAATGAGCAGATTGCTGCAATAAACCTTAAAGTGTTAAAAGAAGGAACAAAAAAGCTTTCTGAGGTGTTTGGTAAAAAAGAAGGTGAAGCAGAGAAGCCAAAAGAAGAAATTAAAGATACTGGGAAATCAGAGATTTCCGGTACCCATTCCATGGGAGAGAAAAAACCTGAAGCAAAGCCTGAACAAAAAGAAGAGCCCAAGAAAGAAGCTAAAGAAGAAAAAGATCTAGAACAAAAAGGGGCAAAATCAGAAGAAAAACCTAAAGAGCAAAACAAAAACCAATAAAAAATAAAACAACAATTAAAAATTCAATAAAATAACAAAACAATAAAAAAATAATAATAACCGACGACGCAAAACTGACCAATAATTGATAATAATAAAAATCCAACAAAAATAAAAACAGTGATTAATTAGAATAATAATATTGAAAATAAAACTAGTGTAATACAAAATATGCCTATGCCAAGAACGAAAAAAACAACAAAATCTAGTGAGAAAGTAGTACAGCCAGAGCTTAATATAGGCATGGTCGGTCATGTTGACCATGGAAAAACAACTTTATTGGAACGGCTTTCTGGAGTGTGGGCAGACACGCATTCTGAGGAAATAAAAAGAGGCATTACAATAAGATTAGGATATGCGGATGCTGTTTTCTATAAGGAAGGAAATGACTATACCGCAAAACTCAAAAACAAATCAAAAGCCAAGGTTTTGCGAAAAGTTAGTTTTGTTGATGCACCAGGTCATGAAAGCCTAATGGCCACTATGCTCTCAGGAGCCACAATAATGGATGGAGCCTTATTGCTAATAGCTGCTAATGAGACATGCCCACAACCACAAACAAGAGAACATTTAATGGCATTGCAAATAATAGGAATCAAAAATGTTGTTATTGTCCAAAACAAGATTGATCTTGTTGATGAGAAAGGTGCCATGAATAATTATAAGCAGATTAAAGCGTTTGTGAAAGGAACAGATTATGAAAACGCTCCGATAATACCCCTATCTGCGCAACATAATGTGGGCATAAGCGCTTTAATAGAAGCTATCGAAAAAACAATATCAACACCAAAAAGAGATAAAAGTAAAGATCCTAGTATGCTTGTTGCAAGAAGCTTTGACATTAACAGGCCAGGTAGTCTGCCTAAAGACTTAATAGGAGGAGTTCTTGGGGGCAGCATGAAGCAGGGTATATTACAAGCAAAGCAGGATATAGAAATAAAGCCAGGAAGAAAAGTGATGGAAAAAAATAAAGATGTATGGAAGCCAGTAATAACAAAAATTGTCGACTTAAAATATGGGGGGGCATCAGTGAAAGAAATATCTCCGGGTGGTACAATTGGAATACTTACTTCTTTGGACCCTTCAATTGTAAAATCAGATTCACTTGGCGGGTCAATTGTTGGTTTGCCTGGAAAATTACCGGATGTATTATATGAAATTACTTTATCCCTAAATCTGTTGGAGAGGGTTGTAGGGACTCAGGAAGAATTAAAAGTGGATCCCATAAAGATGAATGAGACGTTAATGCTAAATGTAAATTCAGCTGCAACAGTGGGTATAGTGAATGGATTCAAGAAAAAAAATGTTACATGCAGATTAAAAATACCGGTTTGCGCAGAAATAAATTCTCGTGTAACAATATCAAGAATGATAGGAAACAGGTTCAGACTTATAGGTTATGGGGAGATTGTTGATGGGAAAACATCATCTAAATCTTAAAATTTGCTGGAAACTTACCGCCGAACTTTTTCATCATCTTGCTCATATCTCCTTGATTGCCTTTAAACATCTTTACAATCTTTTTGCTTTGCCTATATTGTTTTATTAATTCTCTTATTGTGCTTGTCGGAATGCCAGAACCTTTGCTTATTCTATCTATCCTTTCGCTTGTAATCTCATCTGGATTTTCAAGCTCTTCTTTTGTCATGCTTTGCATAGCAATTTTCCATTTTTCCAGCTTTTCTTCCTGTACATCAAGCATCTCCTTTGGCAGCTGCAAAGATGAAAAACCAGGTACCATCTCAACAATCTTTTTCAAAGATCCCATTTTTTTCATTGCTGACATCTGCTCATATAAATCTATAAGATTAAATTCTCCTTTCAGGAATTTTTTACCTAAGTCTTCTGCATCTTCTACCTTAATGGCTTCTTTTGCTTTTTCTAATAGAGCTTCTAAGTCACCCATTCCTAATAATCTACCAACAAAACCTTTGGGATTAAAATGCTCTAAATCCTCAATTTTTTCTCCAACACCAATAAACTTTATTGGAGCTTTTGATACAGCACAAGCGGTTAGAGCACCACCACCTTTAGCGGTCCCATCCATCTTCGATACAATAACTCCAGAAATATCGCAGCTTTTGTTGAATTGTTCAGCTTGCTTTTGCGCTGCCTGCCCAATGTCTGCAGAAATAACTAATAAGTTTTCATTCGGCTTAATTAATTGATTTAAGGTTTCAATTTCTTCTATTAAATCCTTGGATAAGGCATCTCTTCCAGAGGTATCAATAATTAAAACATCATATTTATTGAGTTCATCTTTAAATTCATTGTAAATATTTAATGGAACTTTTTCATTTTTTTTGGTGTAGGAAGGAACATTTGCTTGTTTTGCAACTTGTTCTATCTGGTCCATTGCAGCTGGCCTGTGCGTGTCTAAGCCAAGCAAAGCAACCTTATTGCCGCGCTTTGCAAAGTATTTTGCAAGTTTTCCTGCAGTGGTTGTTTTTCCAGAACCGAACAAACCGACAAGCATTATCTTGAATGGTTTTTCCTTGATTTCTATCTTTTGCTGCTCTTTTCCAAGAAAATCAACAAGCTGTTCGTAGACAATATTAATCAAATGCTCTTTTTTTGTAAGTCCGGAAGGTGTTTCTTCTTTCTTTATTCTTTCCTTAATCTTGTTTGTTAAATCAAAAACAAGTTGTACATTAACATCTGCTTGCAGTAAAGCACGTTGAATATCTTTTATTAATTCGTTAATTAGCTTGTCATCTACAAAAATACTTTTTGCTATTTTCTGGAGAGTGTTCTTTAAAGAATCCCCTAATTTTTCTAATACCATAGCAGTATAGTTATAGAATTTGTTTTATAAAGTTAATTGTTTTTCTGGTAATATCACTTTATTATCATAACTTAAAACTTTCTTCTTTCTTCTCAACATTATAAATAATTTTATTGACTAAATCCTTGACTTTTACATTAAAGTGCAGTTTATTGTTCAAAGTCCTTACTGCAACGGTCTTGTTTTTCTCTTCTTTTTCTCCAACATTGATTATTATTGGTATTTTTTGCAGTTGGGCTTCCCAGACTTTACGGCCAACAGATTCTGTTCTTGTATCTAGTTCTACTCTTAAATTATCTCTCTCCAACTCTTCTTTGATTTTTTTTGCATATAAGTTGAAGCGGTCAGCAACAGTAAGTATTTTTACTTGTACTGGAGCAAGCCATAATGGAAATTTACCAGCGTAATGTTCTATTAAAATCCCTAAAAATCTTTCGATAGAACCTAAGATGGTTCTATGAATCATTACAGGCCTGTGCTTATTGCCATCTTCTGCTATGTAGTTTAAACTAAACTTATCTGGCATTGAGAAATCAACTTGTATTGTTGCGCACTGCCAAGTCCTGCCTAAACAATCCTTAATATGGAAATCAATTTTAGGACCGTAGAAAGCGCCATCTCCAGGATTTATTTTGAATTTTACTTTTCTTTTATTTAAAGCATCTTCTAAAGCTTTTTCTGCTTTATTCCAGTTTTCTATTTTTCCTGTAAATTTTTCCGGCCTTGTTGAAAGTTCAATATGGTAAGTGAAATTAAAGGTTTTATAGACAAAATCAGTTAGGTCAATTAATTGCAAAACCTCTTTTTGAATCTGGTTTTGCATGCAGAATATGTGGGCATCATCCTGGGTAAAGGCCCTTACTCTGAACAAGCCAGCTAAAACACCAGACAACTCATGCCTATGATCAACTCCAAATTCTGCAAACCTTATTGGTAAATCGCGATAACTTGGCAGTTTCTCCTTGTAAATCAAAATAGCACCCGGGCAATTCATTGGCTTTACTGCAAAATCCTTGCCTTCAACTTTTGTAAAATACATGTTTTCTTTGTAATGGTCCCAGTGGCCTGACTGCTCCCATAAGGTTCTGCTTAAAATCATTGGCGTCATTACTTCCTTATAGTCCAACTTGTCAAGTTCCTTTCTTAGGAAATCTTTTAAAATGTTAATAATTACAACACCTTTTGGATGGAAGAATATAAATCCAGGGCCTTCTTCATGCAAAGAGAATAAATCAAGCTGCTTCCCTATTTTTCTATGGTCTCGTTTTTCTGCTTCTTCCAATAATTGTAAATAATCTTTTAACTGCTTTTTTTCAGGAAAAGAAATTCCATAAATTCTTTGCAATTGCTTGTTTTTT
>Ga0066859_10000214_pt1 | contig 18787 bp, 17 predicted proteins | sample ETNtaG_16_FD_65600 | JGI IMG/M metagenome (GOLD analysis project Ga0066859, IMG submission 65600) | Marine microbial and viral communities from oxygen minimum zone, Eastern Pacific Ocean - ETNP201406SV199 | ecosystem: Environmental > Aquatic > Marine > Oceanic | place: Pacific Ocean: Eastern... | reverse complement strand
TTTTTCTTCCCTGATTTTTTTAAATTTATTCGGAATTATTTGTACAATATTTTTTTTGTGATTAATGTTTAATGTTTTGTTTCCATAATAAATTAATAATGAATATTTTTTATTATTGGTTAAATTTTTATTTATACTATTTTTTATTTCGTACAAATATCCTAGATAAGTCATTATTTGGTTGAATGTGTACTTAATTCTTTTTTTCAGTATCCTATCTTTAACATCTAAAATAATTAAAATCATTAATATATGCCCCCTAATTCTAGAAATATAAACACTTATATATAAATCTAACACTACCAATAAATATTATATGAAAAGCAAAAGCCTGGATCATTATAAAACATTTTTAGTATTGGCAATTTTAATTGCATTTTTCATTAGATTTTATTCTATTGATATACCTAATCTTTATTATGATGAAGGTGGGGTAGTTATAGGAACAAGATTATTTCTAAATGAAGGTTTGAGTCCATGGGACTATTACACTGGGCAACCCCCGCCATTACTCTTTTGGTTAACATCAGTTTCTTTTATTATTTTGGGTATAAGTGAATTATCATTAAGAATAGTTGATGTAATTTTTGGAACCTTAACAATTGTACTTTTATATTTTATTGTGAAGCTATGGTACAACAAGAAGGTTGCCATCTTGGCAGCTTTCCTTCTTGCAGTATTACCCTTACATGTAACCTACAGCAGACTGGGGGTGAATTCAGATATCATACAAACTTTCTTTTTGCTATTTGCCATTTTCATTATGGAATATTGCTGCATAAATAGGTTAAACGGGAGTAAAGAGCTATTTGCAGTAGTATTGTCTGGAATTGCGTTTGGGCTTTCCTTTTTGGCAAAATTTAACGCATTAATATTATGGGGGATTTACTGGATTTTTATCTTTTTGAGTTACTTCAAAAGGAGATTGAAGGTAAGTATAAAAAAATTTATTATAAGCAATTTGGCAGCTTTTACAGTAATAATCACAGCAACAGGATTGAATCTATCAAACATATTCTACCTTGTTTATGGTTTCGCTTACCTTATTGTAGCACAGAGTACTTTATCTGCATATCCGCTTTACTATAGGCTGCTTTTATTGGTAGACGCATTATCGCCATTGGTTTTTTTAGTCTTAATAATATCATTAATCTATATAATAGCCGAGGTTTACAAAAAGCGCAACAGAAGTGATATACTTATTTTGTCTTTAGTTTTAGGATATTTTATATTGACAATTTTACAACCAAGAACTGCTGCAAGGCATTTTATAATCATAACCCCGCTCATGGTTACATTGGTTTCAAAATTTACTATTGATATCTATATTAAATTTAGTAGGAGGTCAAAATTTTTAGGAAAAATCATTATTCTAACATTAATAGCCTTTAGTATGTTATGGTCGATTTATGAGATAAATAAAGATATAGATTACAGTGTTTGGGATGATGTTAAGGGATACATCAATAAAAATATACCAGAACATGCTACAGTCTACGCCCTTTACCCATATTGGCCACTTGCACACAGAGCAGGCAATTCCACATTTTATACTTTCCGTCTTCAGAGAAATGTTGTAATGGAACCTTCTATACAATCGGTTAAAAGAGGAGATGTTTTTGTAATAGGAAATTTTAATGTATCTTTTGGCCTTACAAGGCAGGGACCATTTTCAGGGGCTCTTGAAGTTTTTGGCAAGGAAATTTATAGAAGAGAGATAAGGCCGTATCCAAAATCAGAGGAGTTTATTAAGAAAAATGCAGATTTGATAAAAACTTTTTATTGTGATAAAGAAGCATGCATAGAGATCTATCAGATGGCAAACGTCAATTACAGCAAAATCAAAGAATTTGGAAAGGATGAAAAATGGAGCTTTTTTGCTAGCGAGAAATCAAAAAATGATTTATTTTTATTTTCTTGTAACCTGGTAGAAAAACAGCCTTTCTCGAGCATTATAACAAAATTCAATACAAATCCTGTTATGAATATTGAACGTAAATGTAAAAAGTTTAGATAATCTATATTTTACAAGAGTAGGCAAACCTTTTTAAATTAACTAAATTTTCTCATAGTCATGAAAATAGGCATACTGGGGGGAGGTTTAGCAGGCATAAGCATTGCCTACTTTTTAAGAGATCTCGATTGTGAAGTTTTAGAAGAATTCAGCAGAATAGGCGGTCATTGCAAGACAAAAAAGAAAAAGGGGTTTAGCTATGATATGGGAGGACATATTATGTTCTCAAAGGACAAAGAGATGTTAAACTTTGAGCTAAAATTGTTGGAAGATAATAAACAAAAATTTAGACGCTTTAATCAGATATGGTTCAAAGGCAGATTTATAAAATATCCATTTGAAAATGACCTGCATTCTTTGGACAAAGAAGATATTTTTGACTGTTTGTATCATTTCTTCAATAATCCATACCCAAGACCAAAAACAAACTTCAGGGAGTGGATTTATTATACTTTTGGTAAAGGTATTGCAGAAAAGTACCTTATCCCGTACAATAAAAAGATATGGAAAATCGACCCATCAGAACTTGGTTTAGAGTGGGTTGAAGGCCGCGTGCCAAAACCACCTGCGGAGGATATATTAAAATCGGCTTTAGGGATAGAAACAGAGGGCTACACACATCAGTTATATTTCTGGTACCCAAAAAAAGGTGGAATTGAATCTTTGGTTTTAGCATTTGCGAAGCATGTTAAGAGCATAGTACCGAATTATAAAGTCAACAAAGTTAAAAAAATTAATAATGGGTGGCTTGTATCTGATGGAAAAACTGAGAAAACCTATGATAAGATAATAAACACGATGCCCTTACCTGAATTGTTAAAATGCCTTGACAATATTCCAAAACGTGTAGTTCACGCAATAAACTCATTAAGGTATAATTCAACAATTATCGTAATGATCGGCCTAAATAAAGTTAAGATTAAGGATAAGTTTGCATTTTATGTTCCACAAGAAGATACCCTCTATCACAGACTTTGTTTTTATACATTTTTAAATGCAGATCACGCTCCTAAGGGAAAGCATACAGTCACTGCAGAAATTACTTATTATCCTGGGGATAAAATATCAAAGATGTCTGACAAAGAAATTATAAAACATACTATAGTGACCATGGAAAGGGAAGGTTTTATAGATTCAGGGGATGTATGTGAGACAGATTTAGTTAATTCAAGGTATGGCTATGTTGTCAATACAATAGGATATATTGATAAGCTCAAAATAATAAGAGAGTACTTTGACTCAATTGGTCTACATTTATGCGGCAGATTCGCAGAGTTTGAATATCTCAACATGGATATGATTATAAGGCATTCATTTGAGCTTGCAAAGAAAATAAAAGATAATGGAGGTATGGTGACTAAATAAAATGAAATTTTTTGTCACAGGGGGTGCAGGTTTTGTTGGAAGCCATTTAGTCGATAGGTTGATAAAAGAAGGTAATGTTACAATTTATGATAATCTTTCTCTTGGAAAAAAGGAATTTATCGAGCACCATCTCCCAAATAAAAGTTTCAGGTATATAGAGGCTGATTTGATAGACTTAAACAAGCTAAAAACAGAAATGAGGGGCTACGATGTTGTTTTCCATATGGCTGCCAACTCGGATATATCCTTAGGCACAAAAAATCCAGAAATCGACTTAAATCAAGGTATAATAGCCACTTATAATGTTTTGGAATCAATGCGTGTCAATAATATCAAGAAGATTGTTTTTTCCTCTACATCAGCAGTATATGGCGAAGCTGACGTAATACCGACCCCAGAAAGCTACGGAGCGAAGTTGCCAATTTCATTATATGGTGCCGGAAAATTGGCTGGAGAAGCGTTGATATCAGCATACTGTCATTTGTATGGCATGCAGGCCTGGATATTTCGCTTTGCAAATATAATTGGAGAAAGAAGCACACATGGTGTCATGTTTGATTTTATAAAAAAACTAAGAAAAAATCCTAAAGAGCTAGAGATTCTCGGAGATGGAAAACAAAGAAAACCATATCTTTATGTTAAAGATTGTGTTGATGGCATGGTATATGGATTTAAACATGCAAATGATGATGTTAATGTATTTAATCTAGGTTGTGACGGTAATACTAATGTCGACCATATCGCGAAGATCGTTATAGAAGAGATGGGCCTAAAGAATGTAAACATAATCCATACTGGTGGCAAGCGTGGGTGGAAAGGAGATGTCCCTTTTGTTGATTTTGACACATCCAAAATGAAGAATATTGGTTGGAAACCATCTCTCATCTCTGATGAGGCTGTTAAAAAAGCGATCAAGATTTACTTACACAAATAAAATGCAGGCGGTAATTTTAGCAGGTGGCTTAGGAACAAGATTAAGACCGATAACCGACAAAATGCCTAAGCATATTGTTCGGGTAGGGAATAAGCCATTTTTGGAACACATAATAAATCTATTAAAGCAGAATGCTATAAATGATATAGTTCTATGTGTTGGATATTTATGGGAGCAAATAAAAGATTATTTTAAAGATGGTAAAAAATTTGGTGTTGATATAAGGTATTCTGTTGAGAAAGAGTTAATGGGGACTGGAGGGGCATTAAAACTATCAGAAAGATATTTAGAAAATGACTTTTTATTGCTTTACGGAGATTCATACCTGGATATAGACTTGAGAAAATTAATGGAATTGCACAAAGAAATTAATAAGAAGTGTACTATGGTAGTTTATGACAATAAAAGCAAAACATTTGTCAGGAATAATGTTGAAATTGATAATAAGGGTTATGTGGTTAATTACAACAAAAAGACACAAGATGAAAAAATGGATTATGTTGATGCAGGAGTTTTGACCTTTAAAAAATCAATTTTAAACTTTATCCCTCAAAATAAGAAAGTTTCTTTAGAAGAGGATGTTTTTCCAAAACTTATAAAAATGAAAGAATTGTACTCTTTCAAAAGTAAAAATAGATTTTATGATATTGGAACTATGCAAAGATTGAAAGTTTTTGAAAAGGTGTTTAAATGATAATTTCGAAAACCCCCTTGAGGATAAGTTTTGTAGGTGGTGGAACCGATATAGGCAATTATTATAAATCAAATGGTGGTTGTGTCATAAGCACGGCTATAGATAAGTATATTTATATTACAATCAATAAAAGATTTGATGACACAATAAGGGCAAGCTATTCAAAGACAGAAACAGTTGATGACGTAAATAAAATCAATCATGATATAATAAGAGAAACTATGAAACTTACAGGCATAACTAAAGGGGTTGAGATTACTTCTATTGCTGATGTTCCATCTCTAGGGACGGGGTTAGGATCTTCAAGCGCTTTTACTATTGGCTTGCTTAATGCTCTATATGCATTTAAAGGTCAGCACAGTTCAGCAAAACAATTAGCAGAAGAGGCATGTAAAATAGAAATTGATATATTAAAAGAACCGATCGGAAAACAGGACCAATATATATCTGCCTATGGGGGCTTTCGACACATCAAATTCAACTCTGATGAGACAGTCTTTGTAAACAATATTATATGCAAGAAAAATATAATTAATAAGTTAAAAAACAATCTTATGATGTTCTATACAGGTATTTTGAGAAAAGCAAATACAATACTATCAGAACAAGTCAATAATCTACCTAAAAATAGGAAAATAATGGATAAAATGACAGAACTGGTATATGAAATGAAAGAGGGGTTAATAAACAACAATATTGATAGTTTTGGAAAAATACTGCATAAGGGGTGGATTTATAAAAAACAATTAGCTTCTGTGATATCCAATAGTAAGATAAATCAGTATTATAATAAAGCACTTGAAAATGGAGCAACAGGTGGAAAGATACTTGGAGCTGGCGGTGGGGGATTTTTATTATTATACTGTGATAGGGATAAACAAGATAAAGTTAGATCGGCTTTAAATAATTTAAATGAATTTCCTTTTGATTTTGAACAAGAGGGAAGTAAAATAATCTATGTTAGTGATTAAATTGAAAGATTTTTCAAAAAATTATTTGGATCAAGGGAAAAAATTAATTGATAGTATAGACATAACGAAATTGGACATCGTTGTAAATGCAATACTGGATGTCTATAAGAAAGATAAGCAGATTTTTATAATTGGGAATGGTGGAAGTGCAACAACATCATCCCATTTTGCAAATGATTTGTCGAAATTCTGTATTGTTGGGGGTGGGAAAAGATTTAGAGCAATATCCTTAACAGACAACATATCCACCATAACAGCATGGGCTAATGACACAGGTTATGATAAAATATTTTCAGAACAATTGCTTAACTTGGTTAACAAAGAGGATATTCTCATAGCTTTTACAGTAAGCGGTAACTCTCCCAATGTAATAGAAGCTGTAAATGTTGCAAAGCAAAATGGTGCAAAAACAATAGCTTTTATTGGGCATAACGGTGGAAAGTTAAAAAAATTGGTCGATAATCATATAATCATTGAATCTAATGATTTTGGTCTGGTTGAAAGTGTACATCTTCTTCTAGAGCACGTAATTATAAATTTATTAAGAAACAATTTACTTAGAAAGATTTAGTGGCTTCTTAAGCAGTTCGAGTCTTATTCGCAATAATCCAAAAAATAAGGAAGTCATTATTTTTGGTATTTTCATGAGTTTAAATGTCTTTATTTTTTCAATGTATCTCCTAAAATGTTTTACAGGGTATTGCTTAATTTTATACCCTTTTTTGAAGGCTCTAATTGTAAATTCTGAGAATATACAATAATTGAGGGTTTTTGTATTTTTGAGAACATCATCAACAACTTTTTTTTTTATTATCCTAAATCCGCAATCTATATCTTTAAACCAAATATTAAAAATAATTCCAATTATAAAATTATATCCCCGAGAAAGAATAATTCTATTAAGGGGGTCTTTTCTTATTTTCTTGTAACCTATTACCATATCATAATTTTTCATAAATTTTGCCAGTTTAAAGAAATCATTTATGTCATGACCTCCACCAGAATCACTGAAAAAAATATAATCCTTTTTAGCCAATTTCAATGCATCTCTAACTCCAGTTACATAACCTTTTCTCTCGTTGCCTGTTACAAGTTTAAAAGGTATTTCTTTGTTTAATCTTTTAAGTATCTCTTTTGTTCCATCATCACTACCATCTTCTGCTATAATAAATTCTGAATTTTTGCATTTTTTGAAGAAATTGTTATAATAACATCTTACGACTCTTTCAATAACCTTAGCCTCATTGTATACTGGCATTACAAGCGATATATTTTTTATTGACATCATTTACACTTCTCATCGTAGAAATTCAGTAAGTTATTTAAATATATAGCAAGCGCATTAAATAAATCTAAAAATGTGTGCATCTTTTAAAAAAATAAATAAAGAGAAATATTACTATGGGGTTAATTTGGGTATTTTGAATTACGTTACTTCTGGGAATAAGATTTTGGATGTAGGTTGTGGAGCAGGATTAATGGGAAAAGAAATAAAAAATAAGAAAAATTATGTATATGGCATAGATAATTCGAAAGTGCAGTTAAAAATTGCGTCAAAAATGCTTGATGCTGTTAAGCACGTAGACATTAGAAACGACGATTTGAATTTGCCAAATGATTTTGATATTATGGTATTTGTAGATATTCTTGAGCATCTGGAAGATCCTCTATCTTGCCTTAAAAAATTTAAAAAGTATTTAAAAAAGGATGGCAAGATTATTGTTTCTATTCCGAATATAGCATGCTATAACTCCAGAATTAATCTATTGTTAGGTAAATTTAATTATGCAAATTACGGGGTCCTAGATAATACCCACTTAAGATTTTTCACAAAAAAAACTGCTAAGCAATTAATTGGAGGAGCGGGATATAAAATCATAAAATTAGACACCACACCCTATTTTGCTTTTCAAATTTTCAATTTTTATAAGAAACTCTTTTTAACTGAAAAGGGGGACAATAGTCTTATTTATGAAGTTTTTGAATCTAAAACCTATCAATTTTATAGACATTACATTTTTCCAATAGAAAATTTGATAGTGAAGTTATGGCCGGGATTATTAGCGTACCAGTTCATAATTGTAGGAGAAAAAGAAACCTAGAACAGAAACATTTATAAGTTTTCATAGGAACCTCCCACAAAGATGAAACAGCCTAAAGTAGTTTTGATGAGTCCTCCAAGTCCGTGGCTTTTATCAGATAGGGAACAGTCCCCAGATAATTTGTTAAGTATTGCTTCTTATTTAAGGGAAAAAGGGGTTAATATACAGTTTTGCGACCTTAATGGACTGCCAGAAAAATATTGGTTTATCCCCTATGCTGATATTTATGGAATCTCATGTACAACTCCGCATTATTCTTTGGTAATTAAAATTGTAGCGAAGATAAAAGCCAGACAGCCAGATGCCTTAGTTGTTCTTGGAGGCTTCCATCCTACAGTTGAGCCAGAGAGGACTTTAAGAGACACTAAAGCAGATATTGTTATATGTGGGGAAGGGGAACAGGCAATGCTTGATGTTGTGAATGGAAAGAGGGAGAGGATTGTTTCTGCTCCACTAATTGAAAATATCGACAAAATTCCAATGCCGGCTTGGGATTTGGTAGATATGTTGGACTATGTAGTTATGGGGACAAACTCAGTCATAGGGCAAACTCCAAATAACAAAGAAGCAAAAATAATTACTTCAAGAGGGTGTCCATTTAATTGTGCTTTCTGTGCACAGGCCACTATAAGCAAAAGGAAAATGCGGTATAAAAGTGTACAACGTGTTGTAGATGAAATAAAGCATGTTCATCAGGCCTATGGTGTTGATAGAATCTGTTTCTATGACGATACTTTTATTGTGGATAATAATAGAGTTATTAATTTATGTGCTGGGTTAAAAAAAATTCATGAACAGGGCATACTTTATGACTGGCATTGCTTAACAAGAGCAGATAGAACGGATCCTGAATTATTCAAAATAATGAAAGAATCTGGATGTAGTCAGGTTACTTATGGAATAGAAAGCGGAAGCCAGAAAATACTGGATATGATTGAGAAGCAGACAACAGTTGAGCAAAATATAAACGCTATAAAAATTGCAAAGGAAGTGGGGCTTAAGGTAAGGGCGCAAATGATTGTTGGATTGCCAGGAGAAACTAGAGAGACAGTAGAAGAAAGTGCAGAATTTATCAGGAAAGCTCCGGCAGACAGCTTTGGTATGCACATCTTCGTTCCACTGCCTGGCTGCAAAATATGGAATGACCAGGATAAATACAATTTTCCGATTAACAAAGATACAATGTTTGAGTATTATCATACTATCGGTAAAAGAAAGGAAGAAGATGCTGCATATTTACACAAAAATCCAAAACAAATTATAGAATGGAAAAATTATTTAACTAAGGTGATAGGTGATAGGAACATAGTCAAATATGCAGAAGTTAGGGCTTCTGATCCTGAATAGAATATTCTTCTAAGAATCTTCAAGTTAGAAAAGTTATATAATTACAGTCAAATTCCTAGAATCAATTAACATCTTTTAAAAAAATATTTTTAGTCTAAATTGTTCCATTCAAACAACCTTAAATAGTATCATACCATTATTATTAAAAACTGGATTGAATCTATTCGAATTTATTAATGCCTGAACTTTATTATTTGTTTCGTTAGCTCCAAGCCTTCTAGCTGCCTGGCCGTCAATTATAACATATTCATATTGCTCTTTCTTGAACCAATTGTAATTCTGCTCAATTGTCTGATTAAAGCCATTTCGCTGGTAGTCTTTAACATTATCGCACCAGTGACATATAAACTTATCCAAGCCTATTATCAAAGCGTTATTTGAAAATGTGAAGACTCTTGTTCCAGAAGGTATGTTATCTTTAAACCACATATAACCTTGTATTTCTTCGTCTGAAGTCCAAAATCCTCCTGGCGGCCATTGAGCTGTATTGACTGTGTATTTTTGATACGCTGATGTAAATAAGATGCCTACTATAACTAAAATAAATATTATTATGGGGCTTAATCTAAATTTCTTGCCTAAACCTTTCAGAAACCACATGCCCTCTGCAGCCAAAATACTTACAGGTATTGCAAAAAGCATCCATACCCTAAATGGAGAGAGCTTAATTGGAAAATTTGCAGCGTTTACTGCATAAAGTGCAAATAAAAACCATATTAAACCAATAACAAGCCAGTGGTTTTCCCCCTTAAGCAAATTTTTGTATTTTAACATTAGCGAGATTAATGCTACTAAAACCAAGGTTGACAATACAAAACCAATACCTATGGGGTTATTAATCATATTAGTTGTTTTAGCCCAGATAAAATCATTTATTGTATAAACTCTGTCAGCAGTGCCTTCTATAGCTACTAAGCTTGCTTTCGGATGCACGCCCAATCCTGTCAATGTTCCTCTAAACCCGTATTTAAAGATCATAGGGGCCCACCAAAAGCTAAAAGATAAAAATAAGCCTAAAAATCCTGCTAATGCATGATAAAGCAATATCTTTTTCTCTAAAATCACCTTGGCTAAATAATATAGAATAAAAAATAGGCCAAAATAAGTGCTGTGTGTAGGGGATGATGTTAAAGTGGCAGCTACAGCAATAGCAGCAGGAATAAACCACTTTTTATCGTATTTTATCCTCTCGGTACAATAGAATGAGACAAAATATAATGGAACTGTTAAAGCCAATGCCCATATGAAATGGCTTAGAAATGCAGGAACAGATGCCAGGGCAAAAGTGGCAAACAATGCCTTATTTTTATTGCCAATAAATTCTTTTACAAAGAAGTAAAAAAATATTATGCTTAAAGAGATTATTAATGCATTAAAAAATTTTAGAGTCCAGTAAACTGAGTTATTTGTCTGGTGTAGTATGCCAAAAAGCATATCGTAGGCTGGAGGGTAAGGGTCCATATAGTGAAAAGCGACAGAGCCCTGTTGAAAAACCGTCTTCTCGATTGAGACATATTTTACAGCCATTGCATGACTCCAAGAATCATCATCTTCTAAATAGGGGTAAACAAAAGCACCTTTTTCATACATATACAATGTTGCAAGAAAAATCAGAAGCATGATAAAAATAACCAGATTTGACCTGGTTATTTTTAATTTTGGAATTTTAACTTGGAAAGTTTTTATATTTCTTAACAGATGGTATATGGGTAGTGTCAAACTCAAAAACAAAAAAATACGCCAATCTAATGGTATGCGCAGTAAATTAAGCAAAAGGCCTATTGTAATAACTGCTCCTAGCCCCACACCCATTCTCATTAAGTTCCTTTCTAAAAAATTTTCAGAGTTTTTGATAAAAAATGTTGCAGTATATCCTAATCCAAAAGTGTAAATTAAGAATAAAATTATGGATGTAATGCCCATATCAGCATGGTTAAATCCAACCAAATTTAAATATTGCTATTACGCCGTATTTTTTATTGTTTCCCCTTCACTAAACATAGAATTAATTGATTTTACTATTAATTCAGGGGAAAAGGTGAACATCTGATGATTCTATCTAAACTTTGGCTAGGCTAAAAGGGGAGCAAAAGGGTAGGTAAAAGGATCATTATTTTAAGGGAATATTATTAATGAGAATTAGAAATCTATTTAAATACACCCCCATTAGTTTTCAGAATGATTATCGTCACTATTCCGGCATATAATGAAGGCAAAACCATAGGAAAGGTAATAGAAAATATCAAGGAAGTAATGCAAAAATACAGGAAAAAGTATAAAATTTTGGTGGTTGATGATGGAAGCCAGGATAACACAGCCCAGATAGCAAGGAAGGCAGGGGCAGTAGCTTATTCTCATGCCAAGAATTACGGTCTGGCTGAGACCTTTAAAACAGAAATACAAAAAAGTCTTGAGCTAGAAGCTGATGTTATAGTTCATATAGATGCTGATGGCCAATATCTTCCGAAAGAGATTCCCAAGCTTCTTATCGAAATTGATAATGGGTATGACTTTGTGCTGGGAAGCAGGTTCAAGGGTAAAATAGAACATATGCCTATAGTTAAAAAACTGGGTAATATTGCATTTTCAAAGGTTATTTCACAAATAACTAACTTCAATATCTCTGATGCACAAACAGGCTTTAGGGCTTTTACAAAAAAGGTTGCTAGAGAAATAGACATAAGGTCAAACCATACATACACTCAAGAGCAGATTATAAGGGCGATAAAACAAAAATTTAGGCTAAAAGAAGTTCCTGTTTATTTTGCAAAAAGAAAGGGGAAAAGCAAGTTGATAAGAAATCCTTTTGAGTATGCATTAAAAGCGTGGATAAATATAATAAGGGTTTATCGAGACTTCGAGCCATTAAGATTCTTTGGTATTGTAGGTACGTTGATTTTCAGCGTAGGATTTTTAATTGGACTTTACCTAGTATACTTGCATTTCACGACTGGAATTGTTGGTCACTTTGCCTTGATGATGCTTGACATATTGATTCTTAGTATTGGCCTGCAGATAATAATATTCGGCTTCATTGCTGATATGAACAGAAAATGAGAATACTTGTTCTTACAAGCAGATATACTGCAACAAGGGACATAATAGGAGAAGATTTTGGCAGGCAGACAAGGATCTTTTCTGAATTAAAAAAGTTGAATCACGATATAGACTTCCTCTGCGCAGACTACAAGAAGAAGGAAAACAGGAACTTAAAGCTGCACGGAATCAACATTTTGATACGACCCTTCAGCCTTGGCCAATTTTTCCGTTTCATTAATCAGTTAAAAAGTTTAATTAAAAATAATAAATATGATTTGATGGTTGCTACTTCTGACCCACTGTGGGGGATAATAGGATATCATTACGCAAGGAAACATAAAGTCAGATTTCTTTATGACCTACACGATAATTATGAAACATATTTATCCTATGGGATTCCATTCCTCGGAATGTTGGACAAAAAAGTGATAAGAAAATCGGACCTTGTCACGGTAGTAAGCCCTTCTCTCAAGAAAAAACTTTCTAATATAAGAAAAAGGGATATTTCTGTTATTGAAAACGGCGCTGATCTCAAATTATTCACCCCAAAAAACAAAATTGTATCAAGAAAAAAGCTCAATCTCCCGATAGATAGAAAAATAATCGCCTATGCAGGAACATTGCAAAAGATGCAGGGCACCCACATACTCTTAGATGCCTATGACAAAATAAAGGGCGATTCCGAAAGTATTTTACTTGTCCTTGCCGGCAGGATCAGGAAAGGCAGTGGAGAGAAAATAAACTTAAATCGCCAGGGGGTCCTGTGGCTAAAAAAACTCAGCCAAAAAGATGTTGTTGACCTGATTAACGCTGCCGATCTTGTTGTTATCCCAAACACATCCAATGAATTTACAAAATACTGCTTCCCTTATAAGATTGTAGAATATATGGCATGCAACGCTAATATAGTTGCTACAGAAGTTGGAGATGTCTCCAATTTACTGCCAAAAAAAGTTTTGTGTATGCCAAACAATGCCGACGAATTGGCCAAAATTATAGAAAACAATCTAAATTCCAGTAAAACCAATTATAGAAAGCAAGCCAAAAAATATTCATGGCAAAATATAGTAAAAAAGCTCGATAACATCATTTCTTCTGCGCCAAAATCATGATATTTGTTGATTTCCTATTATTAAATAATAAATCGACTAAAAAAAGTTTGTTAAATATCCTAAGTAAGGGGGCGTAAAAGGGTAGTTTTTTGCTTGAACCTTGTTTTTTATTGCTGAAAAGTATATACACATTAAAATACCACAGCCACAATAAAGGATAATTGAAATATCTTGACTTCAGAATCTTAAAGCCGTTAAGCTTATTTTTTAGGCCCTTCACATCGTACCGCCTTATATGTCCTGACCTGTCATCAAATTCTCTCCTGTATTTCTCGTTTATCGGCACTGTGATTAACAAAAAACCGCCGTCCCTCAGCAGATTACGCGCACTTTTGATTGCATTTACATCATCCTTTATGTGCTCAAAAACCTCAACAGCTAAAACCAGATCAAATTTCTGTTTTGTGTTTAGTTTAAGAACATCCTTGGAAAAAAAGTTAACATTTTTGCCGGAATTATATTTGCGAGCGAGCTCAACTGCATTTTCATCCAGGTCAAATGCATCCACCTTGAAGCCGTTTTTTCCGAGCCTTGCCGACAAGTTCCCGACTCCACAGCCAATCTCACAGATGTTTTTTATACTCGACTTCTTTGATAGTTTTTTTATTAATGAAAACAGCATGAAGTTCCTGACATAGTGTGTAGGCTCTATACTGTCGATGACAAGCTTCTGTTTCCCCCACTCAGTATATGCTTTCATGCTACATCCGGCCGTACAGCTCTGAAAATTTTTCCGCGACTACCTTCCATGAATAATTCTTCTGTATGTGCTTAAGCGCATTCTCACGCAATCGCTTTTGCATTTTGACATTACCCAAAATCGTAATAACCGCCCGAGATATACCCTCCGGATTTTTCTCCCTGACAAGCAATCCGGTCTCATTATGCTTGATAATATCGGGAATTCCTCCAACCTTGCTGCCCACAACACACGTCCCTGACGCTATAGCCTCAAGAAATACTATGCCTAACCCCTCCGTATCTCCTTTCGCCGTAACGATAGAAGGCCCGACAAAAACATCAGCAGAGGCATAGAACTTCGGTAGTTCATTAGGAGGAATCTTCCCCTCGAAAACGACATTATCCTGCAAGTTCAATTCCTTAGTCAATCCCACTAAATTTTTCCGTTCAGGCCCATCACCAACTATAACCAGTTTCACCGGTACTTTCTTCAAAATCTTAGGCATTGCCTTGATCAGATATTTGGCCCCTTTCTTCTCAGCCAATCTCCCAACAAAAAGTATAGTCTTATGTTTCCAAAGCCTATCGTCCTTATTAGATGGATTAAAATCTTTTATATCAACACCCATTGGAATAACATCTACTCGTTTCTTCGAAATTTTGTTAATTGAATCCTTTGTAAAGTTGCTATTGGCCGTAAGGTAAGTGGATTTAGCGATCGCATCCCTTGCAAAGGATCGAAATTTCTTAATCGGAAAAACGTCCCCGGCATGAGCAGTCGCAATGTAAGGTATCTTATAGAATTTCTTGATTAAAGCCGCTAAATAACCTTGCGGCACAAGCCAATGCGCATGTATAAAATCGATCTTCTCCTTCTTTATAACCTGCTTCATAGCGAGAAATTCCGAGATCAACAGAAATGGAACCTGGATCCTGGCAAGAAAACTTTTCTTGATATTCTCCAATACCCCTCCATCATAGCAAAGCCTTTCCAGAGATAACGGAAAAAAATAACGAAACCTATAAACATTAACACCATCCATCACTTCATATCTCTTTGCTCCGGGATGATGCGGCACCAGCACAGTTATATCACACCTACCAACTAAAAGCTTGCAGAGCAGATAGACAAAATTAGGTTCCGAATCATCCTTCCATCTAGGGAAAGTAGTCGCTGTAACCAGTACTTTCTTCTTATTCATAGTCATAAATAATGGTATTGGCTTTAAATATGTTATTGAATTGGGTTTCATCAGCAACCTATTTAAAACATAATCTCACTCCTAAAAGAATGAACAAAGCAATAGCCATAATCACATACATAATCCTAATATTCCTCCTTGTACTTCTAAGCTTTGATTTTTACCTGAGTGAGAAATATTACACACCTTCAGGTGGCATGTTTATGGGCGATCCTGAAAAATACGCAGATATGAAACTGACTTTCGTCGGGCCTGTAATAAACATATCCGATTCAAGTTTCTACATGAGTGTTAATCACAAGCCATTAAAAGTATATTATCCAAAACTTGAACAGCCGAAATTAGGGCAGGTGCTGGTAGTAGGACAATCGCATATCAATGGGACCACTACCGCTTCCGAAATCCATTATTTCAATTATAATTACCTTAAATACTATATTTCCTTTATCGCTATTTTTCCATTTCTCTACATATTCTTCAGGGACTGGAAGATAAAAAGGTGGAGGTTTGTAAATGCCTGACTGGCTCTCCCATATACTTATAGGACTTATTGTAGCTGAATTGCTCAATATAGATAAGAAATCCTTAGTTGTTCTAGGCTCCTTGCTCCCGGACTTTATAACAAAGATATACCTGTTTTCATTCTTTTTCCCCATGAACGATTCCCTGTTATTTGTCACAAGGCTATACCATACCCCCATAATGGGATTGATAATACCTGCGCTTATTGTACCTTTATTCAAGTATGATTGGAAAAAAACATACGTATTCATTGTTCTGGGTTTCATGCTGCACGTCCTTGCAGACGGTCTTACAGGTAAGCGTGATAATGTTGGATTACTATTATACCCATTTTCGCACAGCTACTTTTCCCTCAATATGTTTTGGTCCGACCAATATTGGATAATCTTGATATCATGCGCAGTTATTTACGTTTCAATCAAATTGGTAAAATCACGGCTAAGGAAAAAGTAAAAATAAGTAATAAAACATTACAATAAGTTGTGAGGCGGAGTGATATGGCAGAAAAGCAACACCTCGCAATATATTTACCGAAGGCATAATGAATTTTAACATGGATTACAGTTTACCTTAAGAAGACGTAACAAGTTTTTTATATAGAACTATCTCCTCTCACATCATGTCAGTTAAAAGAATATCAAAAAATATGTTCGCCTTATTCCTCGCAGAAGTTATCTCAAAAGTACTGCTGTTCATCCTGATGGTGTACGCAGCAAGGATGCTTGGAGTGGCATTATATGGTAAACTGACCTTTGCGCTTTCATTTGCAGTATTGACAATTATCCTATCCGATCTTGGGATAAATTCATTCTTAATTAGAGAGATAGCAAGGCAAAAAGACTTAGCAAGCAAATATTTTATGAACGCCTTTATAGCGAAAATATTCTTAGCCATAGGTTCTCTAACCTTCGTAATAATATTCCTAAATCTCTTAAGCTTCCCTGAAGAAACGAAAACGATCGTTTACGTCATGTGGTTCTTCACCACCATGTCTACCTTTACGGATTTGTTATACTCAATCTTCCGGGCTTTTGAAAGGATGCAATACGACGCCTTCTTGAAGATACTGAGGATGGTCTTGCTGTTATCGATCGGGATCTACATACTTTTTCAGGGTTATGGTCTGTTTATTTTCGGCCTGGCTTTTGTATTTGTAGAGGTAATAGTGTTCTTAACGGCACTGTCTCTTGGATTGCTGAAATTCATAAGATTAGAACTAAATATAAACTTCAATTTCATAAAAAATCTGGTAAAAAGCGCTTTTCCCTTTGGACTTGCGATAATATTCGGAAGCATATATTTCCACATCGACAGCGTCATGCTCTCCAAGCTAAGAGGAGATATAGAAGTCGGCATATACAGCGTAGCATATAACTTGGTTATAGCGCTGTTGTTCATACCCGCAGTCTACATAAATGCCATTTACCCTGTCATGTCTCGATACTTCAAAACCTCAGTCGACATGCTTATTTCAATACACAAGAGATCAATTAAATATCTATACATCATAGGTCTTCCAATCTCTGTAGGATTATTTTTCCTTGCTGACGAAGTAATAGGTTTTTTTTATGGTGAGCCTTACAAATCTTCTGCACTGGCATTGAAGATCATCTCCGGATTTGTTTTCATAAAATTCGTAAATTTCCTCAACGGCATGACATTATATTCAATCGACAAACAGGGTAAAAGGACTGTCAGCCAGGGTCTTGCCGCAGTATTTAACATAGTCTTGAATCTATTCCTTATACCTCCTTTTGGATTTGTAGGTGCTGCCATAGCCACCCTACTGACAGAAATATTCTTATTTATCTTCTACTTTAGATATGTATCTCAATACCTATATACTCCAAAGATCATACCCATAATGATAAAACCTGCTCTGGCAAGTGTAGTGATGGCCCTCTTCCTGATATATGGAAATATAAATCTTTTCATCTCGATAATAGTAGGATCGTTGATCTATTTTGGAATGTTAATTTTAATAAAAGGCTTCAAAACTGAAGATTACAAGACACTAAAAAAAATATTCAGATTAGAAAATGAATAAGAGTCATGACGGTCGACTAATTAAGTACACAGCTCCTAATCTATTGATAAAGAAATGTATAAAAGAAAAAAAGGAAATTGATAAAATATTTTTGTTGAATTATCTGCAGAAGGAACTGCATGAACTACTAAACTCATTCTTGAATTCCGGATACTCCACTAAGGGATTTATATTATACCCTATAGTAAGGGACGTATCAAGAAAAAATTTTGAAAGACTTCTAGCATTGTCAGAAATAATAATTCTGTTAAATAAAAAAGGTTATGACTTTTCAAATAGTGTTGAGAATTTTAATAAACCTAAAAGTAATGATTGCTACTATTTCGCTTCAATGCTTTCTAATTTGTATAAGGATTTTCGCCGACTAAAACTACCAAACACAAAATTAGAATCAAAAAAGAAACTTAAAGTGATGGAATACCATAAAGATTCAAGATATCTGGCCCCGCTGATCAACTTAAAAGATTACATTGGTAAAAATCTAAAAAAAGATATTATTGCCTTCTACCTGCATGGCAGCTTTGCAACCGATGACTACATTCAAGGTTGGAGTGATGTCGATACTTTCACCACAATAAGACATGAAAGCATAGAAAATCCTAAAAAACTTTTAGAATTAAGAGACAAATTCTATCTTTTACGGAGAATACTGCTGCAGCTCGATCCATTGCAGCACCATGGGTGTATAATAGTGGCTGAACAGGACCTTAAATATTACCCGGAGAATTTTCTCCCACTAACAACTATAAATTATGGA
>Ga0066859_10000209_pt1 | contig 19152 bp, 28 predicted proteins | sample ETNtaG_16_FD_65600 | JGI IMG/M metagenome (GOLD analysis project Ga0066859, IMG submission 65600) | Marine microbial and viral communities from oxygen minimum zone, Eastern Pacific Ocean - ETNP201406SV199 | ecosystem: Environmental > Aquatic > Marine > Oceanic | place: Pacific Ocean: Eastern... | reverse complement strand
AAATAACAACATCTGCAAAATAAGAATAAAAACGTATTGTTTCTATATTTGTAATATTTGTTTGAGTAGAAATATGAACTTCCAATTTGATAGAAGCAGCATAACTAATTACTGCTTGATCAGAAGCAATAATAGCCGTAATTCCAGCTTGTTTAGCTGTGTTCACTATTTTTTTCATTAATATTAGATCATGATCATAAATAATAGTATTGAGAGTAACGTAGGTTTTAATATTTTTTTTATTACAAAGTTCAGCTATTTCTACCAAATCTTTCAAAGTAAAATTATTGGAAGACCTAGCTCTCATATTTAATTGTTCTATTCCAAAATAAATAGAGTTTGCTCCACCTTGTATTGCTGCCTGCAAAGATTCCCAAGAGCCTGCAGGTGCCATTATTTCTATTGTTCTATTCATCATTTTATAAATGATCTTGTTTATATTTGTCTAAGTTGATCACAAAGTTAGTTTATTATTAATTTTTTATATATAATATAAAAATGATGATTGGGTTTATCAATAACCCATTTTTTCAACGGTAAAGATAACCTTAATATTACCAGCCTTTTCAAAATATAAAGTTCCTTGGTGGGATTCTCCTTTAATCATGGGTTTAGATAAATTCATAAACATGATGTGGTATCCTCCATGCTTTAATTCGACTGAACCATGAGCGGCAATTTCTAATCCGCCTTCTACTTTATGCATTTTCATCATATCATTTTCTATTTTTATTTCGTGGATTTTTGAGACTTTGGCAAAATCAACTTTTATTGAATTCAAATAATCACTTTGGTCACCTGCGTTTACAATCTTCATATATCCTCCTGCTACCATGGCTCCTTTGGGTGTTTCCATAATATAAGGATGAATAATTTTTAAATTTCCTATTTTATATTCATCTGCTACTGAATAAGTTGTAAAAATTGAATTAGCTGTAAAAATAGCAAATATAGTAAAAAGAATTCTTAGTTGTTTTTTAACCATTTATTGATTGTCAGTGGTATAATATGAAAAGTTATTATTGTAATTGAACAATAAGTCACACATGGCTAATTTAAATTAAACCCAGAAAAAAGATTCTTAAAAGTTTTTTCATATTTTGTAGTTAAAGTTAACTTATCGCCAACCAAAGACCTAGCAAAGCAAGCAGGCTTCCTCCAATACGATTTAATAATGTCAGATATTTTGAGGATATTAGGTTTCTGAACTTTCCAAATACAACTGCATATGCACTATCGAAAATAGTTCCTATAAGCATAAAGAGGAGGCCCAAATAAATTAATTGATTTCCTGTTGATTTATTAACATTGAGGAATTGTGGTATAAATGCTCCCAAAAATAAAAATGCTTTTGGGTTAGACCAAATTACTAAAAATCCCTGAAATATAAATCCTTTATTAGAATATTTTTTACTTGTTGTCTGTGTAACCAATGAATGAGAAGTAAAAATTTTGTAACCGAGCCATATTAGATAAATAGCTCCAAAGTAACGAATAATAATTAAAAACCAGTCAAGTTGTTGATTGATAAATTGAAAACCTATAGCCAACAATCCAATCATTAATATTAGTCCTAATTGAGTCCCAGCAACATTTAATAAGCCTGCTCTTGTTCCAAAAGAAAAAGTATTAGCAATAATAAGAGTTACAGTTGGACCAGGCACAATCACCACAACAAAGCAAGCTAAACAGTAATAAATGATTTGTTCTATTGCCATTAATCTAAAACCAATGTGTCTAAAAGTTTTATTATTATAATTTAACCAATTTATTTTCAAAATTCTCTACAAAATAATTTTTTCCTCTTTTTGTAATTTTATGATTTTCATTAATAAGCTTCTTTTTTTGATAAGGAATACCACCTGGATATTTTAAGTTTATTTTGCCATCTGATTTTAATGTTCTCCAATATGAAGTAATATTTTTTTTTCCATCTTGAACATCTTCTTTAGCTGCACCAGCTGCAATCCATGAAAAAATGCCTGTAACTATAGGGCAAGCAGTTGTAGTTTTGTATTTTTTGGCAAGTTTTTTTCTTATTTCATTAATCGTTGTTAATTTTCCTTTTGGTACTTTTTTCATTAAGAAGTTTACTTCTAATGGTGAAGGCATAACAAACTTTCCTTTGCCCCAAGATTTTTGTAAATTTTTTGGAATATTTTTGATTTTTGGAAAATCTGTTTCTTTAAATAATTTTTCCCTAAATTTATTATTTTTTTTTATCACAACAAACCTAAACCAAGATTCCTAAAAGCTTTTTCATTTTTATTATCTTCTTATTTTATTTTCATATTTTTTTCTTAATTTTTGAATATTTACTAAATACTCATCTCTTATATTTGAAATCATTGCAACAGACTTTCCTCTGGCTTGCTGTCTTGTGCCTTTAATTACTCTTGATGACAGTTTTTTTGAAAGTTTTGGTGCTTTTAATTTGGTCCAAGGTAATTTTAAAGCAGGTCCAAATTGTTCTAACATATGTTTCATTCCAGCTTTACCTCCAGCTAAATGATAAGTTAAAAATACACCCATTAATGACCATCTAAGCCCTGGACCATCTTCAATTGCTCTATCTAAATCTTTAGTTGAGGCATAACCTTCATTTACTATATGTAATGCTTCTCTCCATAATGCTTCTTGAAGTCTATCTGCTAAATAGCCTGGTAGTTCTTTTTTAACCATGATTGGATTCATAGATATCGATTTATAAAATTTATTTGCTTTATTAAGAAAATTTTTTTTTGTTTTCTTGCCTGGTACAATTTCCACTCCTGGACACATATAAACAGGATTAAATGGATGCCCTATCATTGTTCGAGCAGGATTTTTACATTTTGAATATATCTTTGTTGGAAGCAGCCCTGATGAACTTGATGAGATGATAGTATTTGGTTTTGCATATTTACCAATAAAGTTCATCAATTTAGTTTTTATTGCATAATTTTCAGTAGCGCACTCTTGAATAAAGTCTGCATTTTTTAATGCTTCTTCTATTGAAGTCACATATTTAAAATTTTTAATATTTAATTTTTTTTTATTAAATAGTTTTTTAACATATGGCCAAGTACGTTTAATTTCTGCTACTAATTTTTTTTCTAACTTTAATTCTTTATCATAGGCAACGACATTTTTATTATGAGCCAAACATCTAATAATCCAACCGGCTCCAATTACACCCGTGCCTATAACAGCTACATTTTTAATGTTGCTGGACATTATTTGTGTTTTTTTAATTTTAATTTTTCTCTTGTTTCTTCAGGAGTAAGTGTAGTTACACCCATGTCGGTAATGATTCTTATTGCTTTTTCAACTAATTGAGCATTAGAAGCGAGGACACCTTTTTCAAGATACAAATTATCTTCAAGACCAACCCTTACATTTCCTCCTAATAAAACTGTTTGAGCAACATAAGGCATTTCCATTCTTGAAATTGCAAATCCTGACCAGTAACTTCCGTCTGGCATTAAATCTACAAATGCTTTCATAGCAGATGGTGTTGCTGGTGCTCCCCATGGAATTCCCAAACAAACTTGAAATAATGGAGGATCTTTAATTAAACCTTCTTTAACTAATTGAGTACCAAACCACATATTTCCTAAATCAAAGCATTCAATTTCTGGTTTTACATCTATCTCTTTTAATCTTTTTGCTGCTTTTCTAATATCATTTGGCGTATTCACGGCCAACATAGTGCTGTCACCAAAATTCAATGATCCACAGTCTAAAGAACAAATCTCAGGTAAACATTGTTCAGCATTTGCAATTCGCTCCATAATATTTGCCATATCTGTATTTGGACCAACATCCAATGGGTTGTCTCCCTCACCTATTTCTAAATCTCCACCCATTCCTGTTGTTAAATTTAAAACTACATCTATGTCACTTGAACGAACACGATCAACAACTTCTTTATAAAGTTCTAATCTTCTACTTGGTTTTCCATCTTCTTCTCTAACATGAATATGTGCAATTGCCGCTCCTGCTTTTGCAGCTTCGATTGCAGCTTTTGCAATTTGTTCTGGTGTTTTAGGTAGATCTGGATGTCTTTTTGCTGCATCCCCAGAACCTGTTACTGCACACGATATAAAAACTTTTCCATTCATCAATAAACATCTTTCATAGTGTTGAAATCATAGCCTATCAACACTAATAGTCCAACATATTTTTATAAACTTTACCATGCAGCTTTACCAACATCTTACCAATTTTTTGGGAAAGTTTACTGCTCTAAATTTTACATGAAATATTTAGTTAAGATTTATAATGAAGCTTTAGCTGAGGGGAAAAGAAAAAATAAAACTATACCAATAGAAAATATTAAAAAATATGCTGTGAATGAAGCTATAAATCATTGTAGTATAATTGATTATTAATGTTTTCTAGATATAGTGCGGACGGTTTTTTATGTTATGTCTAAATTATGAGAATAAACAATGAACAAACTTTCAGCATTTGCATTTGGAATGGCTGTTGGACTAACCTGGTTTGTTATAATTATTTTAGCAGGCGCAGTTGCTTTCTATATATTAAAAACTGGATATTCAGGACAATGGCATGAGAATGTTGTTAACTCAGTCGTAATTTTTAGAGGGATTTTTACTCTAGCCTATCCTGGTTGGGCAATGACTTACATGGGCACGTTCCTTGCGGGTTTATGGGGATTTGTGCATGGTTTTCTGGCTGGTTTTTTAATTGCCATATTTTATAATATTTTTAGTAAAGCATTTAATAGATCATGAAAAAACTTTTAAGGATCATGGTTTTGGGTTTGTTGTTTTGCAGTAGTGCCTTTGCAGAAAAAATATTATGAAAAACCAATCAACAAGAAAGTTAGAAAAAGATCTTTTGAAGCTACATACTAAAGATTTAACTGATACTGATAAACTCATAATTTTACATCTTATATTAGATGGTAAAACAGCGGATGCAAAAGATATGTTAAAACCTCAAGGCGTACCTGAAAAAGAAATAGACAATATTATTCAAGAATACAAAAAAAATAAGAAAAAATTTACTAAAACATGGAGAAGATAAATTAATTGAATGTGGCGCAAAAAAAGAAAAGAACATAGAATTTTTGATAGGATAATGCTTGCAGTTTTTCTATTAGTTGCATTCGTTTACACAGTGAAATCTCTTATAGGGTTTTTTTAAAAGTTAGAAAAACAATATTGAAATTATGAAAAAACGCCTTGTTATTACTGGCAAAGTTCAAGGAGTTGGTTTTAGATATTGGATGAAAAATTTGGCCATTAATAATAATATTAATGGTTGGGTAAAAAATAAAATGTCAGGTGATGTTGAAGCATTAATCATTGGAGAAGAAAAAAATGTCCAAAAATTAATCAAACTATGTGAAATAGGACCTAGCTCAGCAACTATACAAAATATTCAAGTAAATGATTATGAACATGATTATTCAAAGGGAGGATTTAATATATTTTAATAAATGGATGAACAAAGAAAACATTAATTTTAAAATCAATTACAAAGGACTATTATTAGATTTAGAGGGTGTTATATATGAGGGCAATAAACTGATTGATGGCTCAAATGAAACTATCAATAAATTATTGACTCACGATTTTAAAATTAAATATCTTACCAATACTACCACTACATCTAGAAGGTTAGTTTTTGAAAAATTGATACAATTTAAATTACCATTAATTGAATCTGATATTTTTTCTCCAGCAATAGCAGCAAATATATTTCTTAAAAAAAAAATATTTCAAGAATATCATTATTTATAAATCAATTTTTACAAGAAGATTTTACTGATTTTGTGATTGATGATCTTAGTCCCGAAGCAATAATTATAGGAGATTTATATAAGGAGTTTAACTGGGAAAAACTTAACAAAGCATTTAAAATGACTCTTGAAAATAATGCTTTAATCATAGCTTTACATAAGAACAGGTACTGCAAAAGAGAAAACAAAATAGGTTTAGATCTAGGCCCGTTTGTTGCTGCACTAGAATATGCAACTTCTAAAAAATCTATTTTGATTGGTAAACCTGAAAAAAATTTTTTTAATTTGGTAATAGAAAATATGAAATTAAAAAATGAAGAAGTGTTGATGATAAGCGATGATATTGTTGCTGATATTGGGGGTGCAAAAAATATTTTTTTAAGTACCATACAGGTAAAAACAGGAAAATTTCAAAAAAAAGATGAAACTAACGTATATCTTCAACCAGATTATAGAATTAATTCAATTTTGGAGTTACCTCACATTCTAGGTATGGAATAAATTTAAAATGTTTAAAATAGTTAAGTTTTCCAAAAATATAAAAAAAATTGCATGCCAAAGAAATAAATGTACGAATTAGCTGCAGATTTAATATTAATTGTTCATTTTGTTTTTATCATCTTTGTTGTATTTGGCGCTTTATTATTTTTTGTTGTAAAAAAAATTGTTTTTATCCATATCCCTGCTTTAATCTGGGGATCCTATATCGAATTAACTCATTCCATATGTCCTCTGACTTATCTTGAAAATTGGTTCTTAAATAAAGCTAATTTAATAATATATTCTGAAGGTTTTATTCAAAATTACTTACTTCCGATTGTTTATCCTACAAATCTAACTAAAGATTTACAAATATACCTAGGAATAACTTTAATAGTTGTAAATATAATTATTTATGGGTTTATATTTAATAAACTTAAGCAAAGATTTTAATGAAAAAACCAAAATGAATAGTATTTCACAAGTCTTTGTCATCGGCGATATTCACGGTTGCAACAGTTTGTTGAAAGAAATTCACAAAAAAATCTTTAATAAATCCGAAAAACTTATAGGCATTAAAATTTTAATTTATCTAGGTGACTATATCGACAGAGGTTCCAAAGTTAAAGAGACCATTGACACCATCATCAACTTTAGGCCTAAGAATTTTAAATATGTTTTTCTTAGAGGCAACCACGATCAAATGCTTTTAGATTTTATTAACAATAAACAGAATAGTCTGGGGATGTGGCTTTATAATGATGGTGCTGCCACTTTAAAAAGTTATTGTGGAAGCACAATTGTTAATATGTTGAATAATAGATTGCCTCGAGAGCAATCAATAAGAGAAATATTAATTAAAAGCCTACCTTCTAGCCACTTAAAGTTTTTTAACGATCTTCAATTTTCCTATATCTGGAAAGACTATTTTTTTGTCCATGCTGGCATTGATCCAAACCGACCACTCGATAATCAGAGAGAAATCGATATGATCTGGACCCGTGCTCCCGAATTTCTTGCAAGCGATCAACATTTTGAAAAAATAATAGTTCATGGACACACTCCAAATGAAATCGTTGAAGAAAAATCAAATCGTATTAATCTAGATACGGGAGCGGTCTATCCTGAACTTGGAAAGCTGTCTTGTATGTTTATAGATGCAAAAGAAAATAGAAGAGAATTTTTTACTAATGACTGATACCTTGCCATTTATCCGAAAATTTCTTGAAGGTACGAAACTTGATTTTGAAATAATGGATTGCGAACCAGATCTAGCTGATACAAATATTTTTTGTAAGAAATATAATATTGAATTTGAAGACGCTGCAAATACAATTGTGCTAAAATCAAAAACAGGTGAAATAAAATATGCAGCATGCGTACTGCTTGCTACAACTAAACTTGATACTAATAAAACTATTAGAAAGAAATTAATTACCCATAAAGTATCATTTGCAAGTATTGAAGAAAGTCAAAAACTAACCAACATGCAAATTGGAGGTGTTACTCCGATAGAACTTCCAATAGACTTACCTATTTGGGTTGACTCTCGAGTTATGCAAAGGCATATTATTGTTCTTGGAGGTGGTAATCGTACGTCAAAAATTAAAATTTCACCAAATATTTTTAATTATACACCTAATACTGAGATTATTGTGGGACTTGCAAAACAATATTTATGATAATGGTTGATAAAATTGATTAAATAATTGTGCAGATAAAAATTAGTTTATTGTTTTGCTGGTTGGGTTTCCATCGTTATAGAGTTATTAGCAGCACCTTTGGTTTTGGCTCAGGTGGAACCGTTGAAAGCGTTCAATGCAAAATTTGTGGAATTAAGAAAATTAGAAATAAGATAAAACCCCACCTAAACAGAACAACAAGGAGTGCTGCAACTCGTGCAGCCCTCACCCTATGGTGGTCTGAATGTTAGCCTTACGTATTTGTGCAATCTGTGCCGAATCGCCATTGCAATGAGTATTATAAGATTTGTTTAAGTTGTATTCAATGAGAATTGACTAATAAAATATTTCGCCTTATTTCAACTAAATATAGTTATTCTTTTTTATTATCTATTGTTAATTATCATACGAAATGGAATCATGGATGAACGATTAAATTTGTGTTGTTTATAAAATTTTTGTGCTCGTATATTCGTTTTATCTGTAAGTAAAGTAATTCGTTTGCATCCTTTCTCGGTTGCATGTTTCACGGCATGATCTAATAGCATTGAACCGATGCCTAACTCTCGTTCGTTAGGAGAAACAACCATGTCTTCAAGTAAAACAACTTGTTCACCCAATGCTGTTGATACTGTATATAAAAGGATAACCATTCCAAATATTGTCTTGTTTTTCTTGGCAACAAAAATATTGCCAATATTATTATTGTTGAGTATCATTTCTAGACCACGACTTTGTGTTTCGTGATCAGGTTTAAACTCAACTTCTTGAGAAAACAGATAATCAAGAAGAGTGCATAAAGTAGGAATATCCGACATTGTAGCCATTTCTATTTTCATAACTATAAATTATTAATTTTTCTTTTTCTTCTTCTTGATTTAATCTTACACCATAATTTTCATTGAGTCAGGTGCCTGAATCAGTGGAAATTTTTCTTTGATTTGGATAAGTTTCAGGGTGCGTGGTTAATGGCACAGAACAACAAAACGATAATAGGTGAAATTAAAATTTCAAGGTTAATCGGATCTATGCCTCAAACTAATTCAGTTTGTAAAATAATAATGATACTGGGACATAAAATGAAACCATTAACAAAAAATAATTCCATTCAACAATATTTTTCATTTGATGTGGATGAGAATGCTCAAATGTTGAGATTATCCAAGGGGAACCTATTATTATCAAACCAGTCATGATTATAACAATTATAAAAAGGATATTTAAAGATAGATTATTGAACCTAAATTTTTTAGTCTTTTTTAGTAATTTAATAGTGTAAATATGATTGATATACATTGTAATAATGTAGAGCGTTATTCCCAATTTTCTTAAAATATTATAAAGTTCTGAGTTGTTTCCTATTGTAAAAATATAAATTCCTAGAAAAAAATTTGCAATAATCCCAAATGTTTTTAATCGATTTTCGAATTTGTTTTTTTGAAAAAAATTTGAAATATAAAAATAGAAAAAAAAAGAAATTAAAATAAATAAAAGCATTCCTGTTTTAAAAATTTCAATAGTTAATTCTTGTCTTCCTAAATAGCTTATAGAAATTTTGCCATCAATGAATGGAAACGTCTCCAGAGAAGTGTTATTAATTAAAATATAATAACAAATAGTTACAGTAATAAGCGGAACAATAAAAGATAATATTGAAAAAAAAGAAATAAGTTTTTTAGATTTCATTCTTTTGTAAGGCTAACATTGCAAAGCAATAAACCCAGAACCAAGATCCCTAAAAGTTTTTTCATAATTAATTATACTTTAAATTAAATTTAATCGGATAATCTCTATATTCCTCTTCGCAGAACTCTAGAGACCAATCATATTCAACATCTTTTGCTTTAATGTTAATTGGTTGGTCTAAAAATTCACTATAAACATCACCTCCTTGCTCTAAAAGATATCTTTGATCAGCACAGAATTCGAATACTTTTCTTGTCACTTCGTTAACATCTTCTTTGTAGATAGAATTCTTAACGTTAAATTTAGTTGGATTGTCTTTATGTTCTATTTCGCAATCTTCAAAAAACCATTCATATGGAGTACTATTTGATATTTTAACTATTAAAGATTTCTTTAAATAATCATTGTACTTCTGTCCAAATTGATTTTTAAAAGAATTGTCAGCACAACTTTCAAGCATTTTTTCAAGGCCTGCCTGTTCAATTTCAGCAGCTAAAGAAGGTTGAATAAAAAGAATTGATAAAGAAAGAATAAATATAACTTTAAGTACATTTACCATACTTTGAGCATTATAGAAAAAGAATTTGTTAATATTATGTTAGGTTAAATTTTTTTTAATTAGATATTTAACCTATCAAAGTCTCCATCATATATTTCATTAATTTTTCAAATTCGGGTGGATTATGACCTTCATTTTGATAGTTTCCCCAAAAGTCTTGATCTCCATTTTTTAAATCTAATTTGACAATTGTTTGAGCTTTTTTGTATTTAACTTTAATATTGTTCATTTTAAGAATTGGATGGATCAGAATATAATGGTTCGTAAAAAGTACACCATTGTTTTGTATAATCCATATCAGGAACGATACCTAAATCACTATCTCTCCAGGGACTGGGATCATATAGATTAAAAATTCTTATAGTAGGATCATCAATATTTGTTCCGCCCGCCATATAATATTCTAAATTTGTCCCAAAATAGATATCTCTTTCTTTTACTAGTTCACATTGTCTTGCTAAATTTATAAATCCCCAAAGTCCTGATATTTTTTTTAATTCATTTGTTTTTTCATTCTTTTCCCAAATAGCGTCTCCTCTACTATGTTGCTCAATATAAATAATTTTACCATTATCTAATAAATAAATTTTCTGAACATTAAATTCTTTCCAAGGAAATTTAGTTTTTTTTAAATTTCTTACTTTGTATCTCCAATTCCAAGGATAATGAAAATCCATAATCCACAATCCAAGAGCATTTTTTTTTGCATATTCTTGGTCTTCTGCAAATTTTTTTTTTGAATATTTTGGAAAATCAAATGCAAAACCATTCTTAACCATATATCTTGATAAGCTTTCACCATTTACAAAACATTCAGCTAATGTTCTACCATATTGATCTTTTTTCTTTTCTCTTTTACAAGTCACAGAATTTTTTCCAACTCTTTCTATAAGTTTTTGCTTAGAATATTCTCCACAGTAAAATTTTTTATCGTTTAGATAACATACTTGCTTATATTTTCTGTAATAATTTGTTTCTGGAGTATCTATCCCTGAAAATCTAATAGTTTCACCGTCAATTTTTATAGTATCGCCATCGATAATTTTTAAAATCTGAGCAGTTGCGGGGTTAAGAAATAAAAAAAATAATAATAAAAAAATATATTTTTTCATTTAATTATAATTTTTAGCAATAAAAATTGCAACAATACCTTTTGAAGCGATAGATATTTGTTTAATGTTTCCTCTTGATAAGTGAACAGAGGATAAATGTTTTAAAAAACCATGTTCAGTTATCAACGGTGCCAACAATTCAATAATTTTTTTATTATCTCCTGCTTCATTTTTTATTAATAGCTCCAAAAAATTCTTATTCCAGCTTCAGAAGTTGAGTTTCTTGGCTCATAAAAATTTCCTGAAGCATCAGGTTTTGAATCTGCTATATCCCAATAATCTGAATATCCTTCGATACCAAAGCTACTATCAAAATGATATTTATATGTAAGTTTAATACCTGAGCCTTTGTCTTGATCGTTTGTAAAATCAGAATAATTACTACTAACCTGACTTAAATAACTTGTTTGTTGTCCAGATATAAAATGAAGGTACTCGGCTCTAAATTCCCAATAGGAATTATTTACTGGACTTGATTCAATATTTATTCCTAACGGAACATACAAGTATCTCGACTCTCTATCGTAACCTGCATGTCCAGTGCTTGAAAGTCGAAGACCACTTGCATTAAGCAAATACCTAAAACCCAATCCCCCAAAAGAGGTTATCCTATAATTTGATCCTTCAAAAGGAATACCTAGATAGCCGGTAGTTTCAAATTGGTAATCAGGTATTCCTGTCATTGTACCAGTTCTATTTGATGTATAATCTACTTCACCAGCAGCTAATTTTGTTATCCAGCCAAAATATGATCCTTGATTATAATCTGCACTAGCAGATATAAGGCCAATCATGTAACCATCTTGGGACATAACGAATTGTTCTTTAGTGTCTCTTTCTTCGTAAATTTTTGAACCAAAATAAAAACCAATCTCATTTTTTTTATTTTCAAAAGCTTGAACATTAAGGAAAAAATTTGAAATAAAAATTAAATTAAATAAAAATACAAATTTAAATTTCATTGTGATTGATTATATCTGCTATTTATCTTTTTCATCAATTATGGGAATTTTTCATTGATTTGAATCAATGTAAATAATTATTCTTCCACTCCATTGTTTTGTTTTAATAAAGTTAGAAGCAGATTTGAAATCCTGTAATCTCCAGGATTCCCATGCAGATGCAAATGCAGATAGATCTGTCACAAATGCTCTACAATCAACTACAAGTAGCTGCGAGCAGCTTTTGCTGCGAGCAGGACAAAAGTTTAATTCATGTTGATTAACTTGATAAATAAACATCTTTAACCTACATTTACTCATGGACTGTTAGCTCAGTTTGGTAGAGCGGATGACTCTTAATCATTAGGTCGTGGGTTCGAGCCCCACACAGTCCACCAAGGTAATTAATCGCAATAATAGAGTTCTTAAAATAATTCATTATAATAAAAAAACACCTATAATAGGAAATTAACAAAATGCTAGTTAATTAAGATGAATTTAATAAATGAATTAAAAAAAAAAATAATAAAAAATCAAAAAATTATTTTTGATAGAAAAAATTATGAGCTTGTTGATGAGTTAAATAAAAGAGGAATCTTAGACAAAAATATTTTAGAAACTTTTAATAAAATTCCAAGAGATCTGTTTGTGAGTGAAAAACATGTTAATCTTTCATATGAAAATATTCCACTGCCAATAGACTGCGAACAAACTATTAGTCAACCTTATGTAGTTGCTTATATGATTGATTGTCTAAAATTAAAAAAAACAGACAAAGTTTTAGAAATTGGTACAGGAACCGGATATCAAACAGCATTACTAGCCAAATTATGCAAAGAAGTTTATACAATTGAAATATTTAGCAAATTATACAATCAGGCGAAAATAAATCATCATAAACTAAAACTTACAAACATTAATCATATGCTTGGAAATGGCATAAAGGGTTGGAACAAGCATATTTTGTTTGATGCAATAATCATTAGCGCAGCGACAGAGTCATGTCCAAATAAATTATTGGAAAGTTTAAAAAACGGTGGAAAAATAATTTTTCCAAAAAAATATGATTTAGAAACACAAAAGCTAATACTCTTAGAAAAGATCAATAAGAACAAATATAAAACTAATACATTATTTGATGTTAGATTTGTTCCTTTGTTAAATAAAGAATCAACATAATATTTTATGTTCAAATCAATTTTTTGTTCATTTTTTATAAAGAAAATATACAATCATAATATTACATGAAAAAATTAGAAGTTTTAAATGATCTTGCTGCTGTTTTTAGATGGACAGCAAGACTTAACATGCACGAAGGTATAGCTAATCATTTTAGCGTATGTGTGCCAGACTCAAATGAAGATTTTTATGTAAATGGCTCAGGAATGCATTTTAGCACAATTAAAGCAAGTGACTTAGTATTAGTTGAACAAAATAAAATTGAAGAAATTAAAAAAAATCCAAATTTAGTAGATCCAACAGCGATAAATATTCATAGCACGATTTATAAAAAAGTACCTCATGCTAGATGCATACTTCATGTTCACTCAAAATACGCTACAGCATTATCAGTTTTAAAAAACCCAACGCTTCCACCTATTGATCAAAATACTATGCGATTTTATAATCGTGTGGCCGTGTATGATGATTTCGGTGGTTTAGGTTTTGAAGAAGAATCAAATAAAATGGCAGCTTGTATTGGTAATCATCAGCTTATGTTATTAGCAAATCACGGCATATTAACTGCCGGACAAACTGTAGCTCAAGCCTTCGATACTTTATATTATTTTGAAAGAGCGTTTGAGACTTACATTACTGCCTTATCAACCAACAAAGAGCTAAAAATAGTAAGTCCTGAAGTTGCAGAAAAAACAGCTCAAGATTGGGAAAATTATCCTACTGGACTTGGTGAACTTCATTTAAAAGCAATAAGATCTATACTGGATTCTGAAGATCCAGACTATAAAGAGTAAATTAATAATGTCTGTTCTTCTTACAACTAAAAAAATAATTAAAGAATGGACTGATTATAATAATCATATGAATTTGTCCTATTATATTTTGGTATTTGATATGGGTGCAGAAGTAATTTTATCAAAATTTATGATGGGAAATCATTCTGCTAAGACAACAAAAAAAAGTACTATGGTGGTTGAAACACACACATCATACAATCAAGAAGTCAAAGAAGGCGATGAAGTTGAAGTTCGACTCTGTCACTTTGATCATGATAATAAAAGATTACATTATAAATTAGAAATGTATGAAAAAAGTAATAATACATTATCTGCCACTACTGAGGCTTTGTCTTTATATATTGATTTAAATGTTAGAAAAGTTGCAGAATTTGAGGATGAAAAGAAAACCATTATGGATGAATTTATTAGTAAAAATAAAAAACATTTTAAATCTGATAATTTACATTTCTCAAATAAGCTCAAAAATTAATATTTTTAACTTATGAATATAATTGAAGAGATTTTAATGAAATTCTCTACTAATAATTCTTTATATATTGGTGAAAAAGTTACTATTTCAGAACACATGATACAAAGTGCAATGCTGGCAGAAAAAAACAGTTGTTCTGATAATTTAATTTGTGCATGCTTACTCCATGATTATGGTCATTTTATTCTAGACGATCCTGATACACTAGTTAGTCAAAAAAAAGATGGAGAACATGAAGAAATTGCATACAACTATTTAAAAGATTTTTTTGTAAAAGATGTGGTGGAACCAATAAGATATCATGTAAAAGCTAAAAGATATTTGGCTAGAGATAAAAAATACTTCAGTATTTTATCTGAGGCGTCAAAAATAAGTTTAGATTTACAAGGTGGAGTAATGAGTGATGCTGAATCTATAGAATTTCAAAAAAATAACTATTTTGATAGTTCAATCAAGTTAAGAAAGTTTGATGATGGAGGAAAAAAAGCTGGATTAAAAATCAAATTAATTGAAGAGTATAAAAATCTATTGTCATCAAAATTATTATGAAGTTTGATTATTTAATCATTGGAGCAGGATCAGCTGGATGTGTTTTAGCTAATAGACTTTCAGAAAGTGATAAAAATAAAGTTGCTATATTTGAGGCTGGAAGACCAAGTAATATTTGGAAAGTAAATATGCCTCTAGCACTGTTATATACGATGCATGATCCAAAATATAATTGGAAATATTACTCTGAACCTGAACCACATCTAAACAATAGAAGAATATTTTGCCCAAGAGGAAAAATGATTGGTGGATGCTCTTCTCATAATGGAATGGTATTTGTTAGAGGAAACAAAAATGATTATGATAAATGGGCAAATATTGGATTAAAGTCATGGTCTTACGATAAAGTTCTTCCATACTTTAAAAAAATTGAAACTTGGTCTGAAAAAGAAAATCAATATAGAGGTTCCTTAGGACCACATCCAGTTAATCTTTCTAAAAATAGCAACCCATTATTTAAAGCTTTTTTGAATGCCACGTCGGAAGCTGGTCATAAAATCAACCCTGACATGAATGGTGAATTTCAAGAAGGTTTTGGAATGTTTGATACGACTATTCATAATGGTGAAAGAGCGGGTGTTGCAAAATATTACTTAAACCCGGTTAAAAAAAGAAAAAATTTACAAATATTTTCAAATTCATTTGTAGAAAAAATTATTTTTGAAGGAAAAAAAGCAATTGGAATAGAAGTCAAAATCAAAAATAAAATTGAAAGAGTATTTGCTGAAAAAGAACTAATTTTAAGTGGTGGTTCAATTAATTCACCTCATCTATTAATGTTGTCAGGAATAGGTAATGCTAACCATTTAAAAGAAAAGGGAATTAAAATTATTCATGATCTAAAAGGCGTAGGAAAAAACCTTCAAGATCATTTGGAAACTTATGTTCAGCAAGAATGTAAAACTCCAGATACTCTTTATACATATACCAAATTAATTCCAAAAGTATTAGCGGGAATTCAATGGTTTTTATCTAAATCTGGTCCTTGTTCACAATCATATTTGGAAGCTGGTGGTTTTGCAAAATCTTCTTCTGAACAAAAGGAAGTGAATATACAGTTTCATTTCTTTCCATCATTTGTGATTGATCATGGTTTGGTTAATCCAGATAGTCATGGATACCAATTGCACGCAAGCCCAAATCATCCAAAAAGTAGAGGACAAATTACATTAAGTTCATCAAATCCTTATGATTATCCAAAAATTCTATTTAATTATTTAGAACATGAAGATGATTTAAAACAAACTAGAGAATGTATCCACGTTGCAAGAAAAATCCTATCACAACCTTCTTTAGCAAAACATGCTGGTAAAGAAGTTGGTCCTGGATCAGACGCACAAACAGATGATGAATTGAATGAATATATTAGATCTAAGGCTGATACAGCTTATCATCCTTGTGGAACTTGTAAAATGGGAACCGATGAGATGGCAGTGTTAGATGAAAATTTAAAAGTTAAAGGAATGCAAAATTTAAGGGTTGTGGATGCTTCTGTAATACCAGAAATACCTGCTGCAAATTTGAATGCTCCTACTCTTATGATTGCAGAAAAAGCTTCTGATCTTATTTTAAACTAAAAATTTTTTCATTTTTTTTATTTATTTAAATTAAGACTAATTAAACAAATTATTTCAAACATTATAGATGCTGCAACCATTGAAGTGATATTATTAGGATTATCTTTTGTTGGCATCAAACAAGCAACATCTCCGCCAATTACATTTCTACCTTTAAAACTTTGTATAAGCTTTCTTGCTTCATCCATGTTAAAACCTCTAAAAGCTGGCTCAAGATTTGCTGTTCCTGGTGCAACTGTAGTATCTAAACAATCAAGATCAAAAGTAACATAAATTGGATTATCTCCTAGTCTATCTAAAATCATTTTAGCACATTTTTCATGGCCAAATTCTTTATATTCATCCATAGTTATAACTTGGTAGCCAATATCATAACTTGCTTGCAACCAATCCAAAGTTCTAGGATTTCCTCTTATTCCTATTTGTGTGCTTGTTGACGGATCAACATTTCCCTGTTTTACAAGATAAGATGCCCAGTGTGCTGCTGATTTTTTTGCACCTAAAAAATGGTCTAACTTTTCATAACAATCTGTGTGAGCATCAAGGTGAACTATGCTGACTTTTTTACCTTTTGTTAATTTTGAATCTTTTTTTGCTAAACTTTGTAAAATTCCTCCAGTAATTGAATGGTCACCTCCAATAGATACCACTGGTTTTTCATTTTTTTCAATATGATCGTAAAAACTTGAAATTCTTTCTATACATTTTTCATTATCATTTGCTTCTGGAAAAGGAACATCGCCTAAATCATGAATTTTGTTTTGTTTCCAGGGATCAATTCCAAACTCAAGATGGGATCTTCTTAACATGGCTGAAATATTTCTTACAGCTCTTGGTCCTAAATGCTGGTCTCTTTCTGTTGTTCCGTTTCCTGCACTATGAGGTACCCCTACTAAAGCAATATCACAGTTTTTTGGATCAGGATCATTTTTGCATCTAAACAAGGTTGGTATACCCCACCAGTAAAGAGTCTCCATCATTATTTTATCTTCATCTGAACTCATAAATTTAATTCTACACCATTAAAAAAATATAAAGAAGATAAAAAATTTGATATAGGTTCGAAACTGTCATGAGAAATAATAATCCAAAAGGCATTATTCTTATCTTGATTGCTATGTTCGTCATTTCAATTCAGGATGCTATCATGAAATTTATTTACAGTAGTACATCTTTATATGAAGTTTATTTTATAAGAACTTTGGTAGGGTTTCTAATTATTGTTTTATTTTTGAAAATTACAAATAAGCCTATTATTATTGCCACACATTATCCCTTTCTTACCACATGCCGCGTAGTACTTTTCTTTTTCGGATTCAGTTCTTTTTATGTTTCACTAACAATAATGCCTTTAGTGACAGCGACAGCATTGTTTTTTGTTAGCCCTTTTTTAATGACAATATTTGCAAAATTTTTTTTAAAAGAACAGATAGGACTTAGAAGATGGCTAGCTGTTATAGTTGGTTTTATTGGAGTTTATACTATATTAAATCCTAACTTTGATAATTTTAATTATTTAAGTTTAACCCCTGTTTTTTGCGCTTTCTGTTACGCATTATCAATGATAATCATAAAAATAACTTCTGTTAAAGACAATGTTTATTCACAAATACTTCAGTTTAATATTGGTGCAATAATTTTCAGTTTAATATTTTATTTCTTAATTGGCGACGGCCAGTACAACACTATTGATCATCCTGCTTATCAATTTATTTTTCAAAAATGGTTTAGCGATCCAACTACTACATTACCATATTTGATTGCGATAGGATTTATAGCGGCTATTTCTTTTATTCTTATATTTACATCTTATCGAATTGCTTCACCTGCTGTTATATCTCCATTTGAATATTCAATAATGATATGGGCTTCATTTTATGGATGGATATTTTTTGATGAAATTCCAGATTTAAAAACAATCATTGGAATGTTTTTAATTATATTAGGAGGTATTTATATTTTTGTACGTGAAAAAGCCCAAGATCAACTCATTGTTACAGAAAAACCTCTCAGATAAATGACAAAAAATTTAATTCCTACTATCAATTTTTTCAATAGTTAATGAAAGTTTCGATTCAAGTAAGTCAATTAAGACCATTAATAAAATCAAAAAAGCTTGCATAAATATTGTTTTTTTTCAAGTTACTGGTCAGGAAATAAATAAAAAAATATTTTTAAAAATCAATAATTTTACTACTTGCTTGTAGGTGTAATTCATTTTCATCATAGGGATATTTATTTATTATTTTTTCATCTATTTCTATTCCCAAACCTGGTTCTTTTGAGGGAATAATGAAACCATCTTTCCATTGAATTGGTTTTATTAAGATATCAGCATAAAAACCCTCCATTTTGTTTATGCATTC
>Ga0066859_10000200_pt1 | contig 19400 bp, 18 predicted proteins | sample ETNtaG_16_FD_65600 | JGI IMG/M metagenome (GOLD analysis project Ga0066859, IMG submission 65600) | Marine microbial and viral communities from oxygen minimum zone, Eastern Pacific Ocean - ETNP201406SV199 | ecosystem: Environmental > Aquatic > Marine > Oceanic | place: Pacific Ocean: Eastern... | reverse complement strand
TATCAATGGGAATATCTAATATTATTTGCATTTTAGAGAATATGATTGAAACAGCTGGAAAGATTAAAAAAGGCATAAGTGACGAAACAATTGATTCTTTGGTGCCCTGTAATTTAGAATTGTATAAAGAAACATTATCTGAAATTAAAATTCCAAAATATAAAAATATTTTTTTAACATTATATGATGAAAATAAATTGGATGAATCTTTAGATATAATTGAAGAATACCTGCAATCTAAACCATCATCACAGTAAATACAAAATATTTATAAACCAGAACCTATTTCTTAACATAGTACTGAGCTTTCAGTATAGCTTTCTCTTTTCAATTTTTCTGCCTTAGTTTTACCAATAATGTATACTGCAAAACATAAGATTTATATATGAGAAATATTCATTTATTTTTTTAATATGAACTTCAAAAACCGCGATATAATCTCAATCTATGATTTCTCAAAAGAAGATATTCTTTATATCCTTAAAACAGCAAAAAAGATGGAAAAAAGGTCAAATCCAAGCCTTCTTAAGAATAATATCATGGCCACCTTGTTCTTTGAGCCCTCAACCAGGACAAGATTAAGCTTTATAGCTGCAATGGAGCAGCTCGGTGGAAAAGTAACTGGCTTTGCAAACTCTAAAATAACCTCTATAAAGAAAGGAGAGACTTTATGGGATACAGCCAAGATGGTAGAACAGTATGTTGATCTGATAGTTATAAGGCATCATCTGGAGGGCAGTGCAAGGCTTGCAGCAGAAGCTTCCTCAAAACCTGTAATCAATGGTGGAGATGGCTCTAACCAGCACCCAACACAAACACTGCTTGACCTCTATACTATACAAAAGTCAAAAGACACCCTAAACAATCTGCATGTAGGCATTCTGGGTGACTTAAAATACGGAAGGACTGTGCATTCGCTTGCAATAGCACTATCACACTTCAACCCAATATTCTACTTCATATCCCCCGATGCCCTGAAAATGCCAAGAAATTACATTGCTGAGTTAAGGGAAAAAGGCATAAGGATATATGAAACTCCCAATCTTCTAAGTGTAAGCAAAAAATTAGATATTCTCTATGTAACCAGAATACAGCAGGAAAGGTTTCCAGACCCATTGGAATATGAAAAATACAAGGGAGTTTACAGGCTGGATTCTTCCTTAACTAAATATGTAAAAAGAGATCTTAAGATAATGCACCCTCTGCCAAGAATCGATGAAATCGACAAAAGCCTGGATAATACTCCTCATGCATTATATTTTGAGCAGGCCGCAAATGGAATACCTGTAAGAAAGGCATTGATAAGCTTAGTATTGGGGAAAATAAGATGAGCAAATCTAAAAGCATCAATAAGGAATTAAGCGTGGCAGCCATAAAAGAAGGCACTGTTATAGACCACATACCTGCAGACGCAAGCTTTAAGGTAGCAGCTATACTAAAATTAAGAAAAGATCTAAACATGGTTTCAATTGCAACAAACCTCAACAGCAAGAGCCTAGGGAAAAAAGGCATTGTCAAGGTAAGCAACAAAAACCTTACAGAAGAAGAAGTAAACAAAATAGCCGTAGTTGCCCCTAACGCAACTGTAAACATAATCAAAGACTATAAGGTAAAGGAAAAAATTAAGGTAAATTTACAAAAAGTAATAGAGAATGTAATCAAATGCTCAAATCCAGTATGTATAACAAATCACGAGTCAATATCCACAATATTTTATGTTGCAAAGCAAAATCCATTGCAGGTAAAGTGCCATTATTGCGAAAGGGTCATGGGCAAAGAAGATATTAAATTAATTGGATGATTAATATTTTTCAAGGGGGTGTAGTTAAGTCCATTAATAATTATCAACTAAACAAAATGCTAAAAACAAATCTATGCGGCATCAAGCTGAAAAACCCTACAATTCTGGCTTCAGGCATTTTAGGAGTTACAAAAGACATTATTGGAAGGATAGGAAAAAATGGGGCAGGTGCAGTTACATTAAAATCATTATGCCACGAAGAAAGAAATGGCAATCCAAACCCAGCAATGATTGCATTTGAAGAAGGATTTTTAAATTCTGTTGGCCTGTCTGGACAGGGCATAAATAATGCAGCTAAAGATTTTAAAAGATTGGATAATTTAAGTGTTCCAATTATTGGAAGTATTTTCGGCTATAAGATAGAGCATTTTGGGAAAGTAGCTAAAAAAATGGCATCATTAAAGCCTGCAATGATTGAAGTGAACATCTCATGCCCCAATCTGGATTATAAAAATCCGTTTTTTGCAGATACGGAATTGACAAAAAAAATAACTAGGATTGTAAAGAAAAATTCCAAAAAAATTCCAGTTAGTGTAAAGCTCAGCCCAAGTGTATACAATATAGCTGAAATAGCAAAAGCAGCTGAAAAAGCAGGCGCAGATGCAATTACAGCAATCAACACTCCGACAGGGATGGTAATAGATATTAATGCCCGCAGGCCAATCTTAAGCAAAAAAAAAGGCGGAATTTCAGGTCCTGCATTAAAGCCGATTGCAGTAAGATGCGTCTATGAAATTTATGAAGCAGTAAAAATACCGATAATAGGCACAGGCGGAATTACCTATGGCAAGGACGCAATAGAGATGATAATGGCCGGAGCGACAGCAGTTGGAATTGGAACCGGAATCTATTACAGGGGCATGGACGTTTTTTCAAAAGTATGCAAAGAAATGGAAGCATGGATGAAAAAGAACAAGGTAAAAAATCTGGATGAGATAAAGGGAATTGCGCATAGATAGCTATAATAATAAAAAAATGCCTCCAAAAAAAGAACTCCAAAAAACAGAGCTTCCTTTAATGCTTACTATTTCAAAAGTAACCCATGAGGCTAAAGACCACAAAACACTTTTCTTTAATCACAAATTGGATGTAAAACCGGGGCAATTCATTAAACTATGGATTCCAGGAGTTGATTCAAAGCCATTCGCTGTCTCTTTCCATAAAAAAGACAGTTTTGCAGTAACCTTCCAGATAATAGGAAAATTCACAAAAGCCCTAAGCAAGATAAAAGCAGGGGACATAGTAGGCCTATTCGGCCCTTATGGAAATTCTTTTTCAGCTAAAAAAAACGCAGTTGTAGTTGGTGGGGGATGCGGAATAGCATCACTCTCTAATTTAATTGACAGATTAAAAAACCCGGTAATAATAAACGGAGCAAGAAGCAAAGACTACATTCTTTTCCGTAATCGATATAAAAGCGCAGTTATCGCCACAGATGACGGAAGTTCTGGAAAAAAAGCATTTGCTACTGATATCCTAAAAGAATTGATGCAAAAAAGAAAATACAGCATAGTATATACTTGCGGCCCTGAAATAATGATGAAAAAAGTCCTTGACATATGCAACAAATATAAAGTCAATTGCGAGGCTTCTCTTGAAAGATACATGTCCTGCGGCTTTGGAATTTGTGGGAAATGCGCAATAAACGATAAGTTAGTATGCAAAGACGGCCCTGTCTTTAACTCAAAGCAATTAAGCAAAATGACAGAATTTGGCAACTTTCACAGGCTAAAAAGCGGAAGAAAAGTTAAATTCTGATGCTAAAGAACAATTTAGCTAAGCAAACACGAAAGCTTTTTAAATAAAACTATAGTTCTTTGTACTATAAATTACACAAGGTGAATAAAAATTTTAATACCAATAAGATGCTGGTCTTGCGGAAAGCCAATCGGGCAAAACTGGGAATCATACTTAGAAAAGCTTGAAAAAGGCGAAGACAAAAAGAAAGCACTGGATGAATTAGGCCTGGAAAGATACTGCTGCAGGGCAATATTCCTGGGTCATGTTGACCTAATCGATACAGCAGCCCAGTTCAAGAAGTTCTAGATTATTTTTATCTCATTTTAATTGCCTATTCCTAAACCCTTATCTGTTATAATAATAAAAATATGGTTAAGCATAGAGACCATAGTAAAAACCATTTAATTAAACAAAAAACTATAAAAAAGGCTGTTCTTTCTATATAGAATTATGGGCTTTAACAAAATAGCAGAAAAATGGCAGAAAAAGTGGGACAAAGCTAATATATTCCGGACTAAAGAAGAGCAGAATAAAAAGAAGATGTATGTTCTGGAAATGTACCCATATCCAAGCAGTTATGGATTGCATATGGGACATGCCCGCAACTATTCTATAGGGGATGCTTATGCCCGCTTTAAGAGAATGCAAGGCTTCAATGTTCTTTACCCTATGGGCTATGATGCTTTTGGGCTGCCAGCTGAAAATGCTGCAATTAAAAACAAAATCAACCCTAAAGAATACACTGAAAAAGCCATTGAAAATATTATGAGGCAGCAGAAAGAGCTTGGCTTGAGTTATGACTGGAGCCGTTTGATTGCAAGCTGCGATGAGGATTATTACAAATGGAACCAGCTGTTTTTTCTGGAATTCCTGAAAAAAGGATTAGTGTATCAAAAAGAGGCCCCAGTTAACTTTTGCCCAAAGTGCGATACTGTTTTAGCCAATGAGCAGGTTGAGCAGGGAAAATGCTGGCGCTGTGAATCGCAGGTTGAAATAAAGCCATTAAAGCAGTGGTTCTTCAAAATTACAAAATATGCTGACCGGCTGTTGAATGACTTAAAAAAAATAGAAGGCTGGCCTAATAAAATCAAAATAATGCAGGAAAACTGGATTGGAAAAAGCAAAGGCACAGAGGTAAATTTCAGGATTGAAGATACATGTGAAATAATTCCAATATTTACAACAAGACCTGACACTTTATACGGCGCAACATTCATGGTCTTTGCCCCTGAACACCCAATGATAATAGAGCTTGTAAAAGGAACAGGGTATGAAACAAAAGCCATGAATTTTATCAAAAAAACCATTATGCAGGATAAATTTAAAAGAACTGCTAAAGACACAGAAAAAGAAGGTTTTTTCACAGGCAAATACGCAATAAACCCGCTTACTAATGAAAAGATTCCAATCTACATAGGAAATTTTGTTCTGTTGGAATATGGCTCTGGTGCCATAATGGCTGTGCCTGCCCACGATCAAAGGGATTTTGAATTCGCTAAAAAATATAAAATACAAATAAAAGTAGTGATACAGCAGGACAATCCCGATCTTGACCCTAAAAAAATATCAAGAGCTTACATTGGAGAAGGGACATTGGTTAATTCCGGAAAATTTGATGGCATAAAAAGTCAGATTGCAAGAGAAAAAATAACTGAATTTTTAGCAAAGAAAAAATTAGGAAAATCTACTTATCATTATAAATTAAGGGACTGGGGTTTTTCAAGGCAGAGATACTGGGGAACACCAATTCCGGTTATTTACTGTGATAAATGCGGCCTTGTCCCGGTTGATAAAAAAGACCTGCCTGTTAAATTGCCTTTAAATGTCAAATTCACAGGTTCAGGAAACATATTATCTCAGACAAAATCATTTATTGAGGCTAAATGCCCTAAATGCAGCGGAAAAGCAAAGAGAGAATCTGATACTATGGATGGATTTGTAGACAGCTGCTGGTACTTCTTAAGGTTCACAAGCCCAAAAGAAAAAAATGCCCCATTTGACAAAAAGAAAGCAGAATATTGGCTGCCAGTTGACCAATACATAGGGGGCGCAGAGCATGCAGTAATGCATCTGCTATACACAAGATTTTTCTGCAAGGTTTTGAAAGACCTTAACTACATCGGCTTTGACGAACCTTTTTCCAATTTATTCAACCAGGGAATTGTGTATAAAGATGGCGCTAAAATGTCAAAATCCAAAGGTAATATGGTAAGTCAGGAAGAGATTTCCAAAAAATACGGGATTGATACTGCAAGGTTATTTCTTTTGTTTGTTGCAAGCCCTGACAAGGCAATGGAATGGGATGACAAGGGCATAGAGGGCTCTTACAGGTTTATTAACAAAGTCTGCAATATGTCCGATAGTTTAAGCAATGCAAAATCTGATGAAAAAATCCTGAATAAGATGAATCGCACAATAAAGGATGTTACAGCAGATATAGCTGGATTTAGGTACAACAACGGCCTTGTTAAGATATGGGAGTATGCTGATTATTTAGCTAAACATGAAAAAATCCCCAAAGAATCTTTTAAGAATCTTCTTTTACTTCTAGCCCCATTTATACCTCATGTTTGCGAGGAGCTATGGGAGAAAATAGGAAACAAGCCATTTATCTCGACACAAAAATGGCCCGAATATGACAAAACCAAAATAAGCGACAAAATAGAAAAAGAAGAAGCATTTATTCAAAACATCTTATCAGACATAAGAAATATCCTGAAGCTGGTTAAGATAAAGCCAAGTAAAGCTTATTTGTATGCTATACCCAATGAAAAAAGCCAATTATTGGTATTAAAAAATATGTTTGAAAAAGAAATCGGATTGGAATTTAATGTTTATGCTGTCAATGACAAGGAAAAATATGATCCTCAGGGCAAGGCCAAAAAAGCAAAACCAGGAAAGCCAGCTATCTTTTTAGAATGAAAATAATAATTCTCGGAGCAGGAGGCATTGGAAGCTTGGTTGGAGCCTTGTTAAGCAAAGACAATGATGTTCTTTTGGTTGGAAATAAAGCCCATACAGATGAAATTAAAAAGAATGGTTTGCAGATTACCGGATGTATTGATAAAAGTTTCAAAATAAAGGCAGATACAAAAATAAATAAGATTGAAGATACTACTTTAATAATTTTAACAACAAAAGCAGTAGACAATGAAAAATCAATCAATCAGATTAAAAATTTCATAAAAAAAAATACATTAATCCTGTGTCTGCAGAATGGCCTCGGCAATGAAGATTTATTGAGAAAACAGGCAACTTGCAGAGTCATAAGGGGCATTACAACTGCTGGCACTACTTTTCTAGAGCCCGGTAAGGTAATATGCAGCAATATTGGGAATATCTATGTGGAAGATTCTGAAGCATCAGGAGATATAGTTAATATCTTGGATAAAGCGGGCCTAAAAGCTGAGATAAGCAAAGATATTAAAGAAAGAATCTGGAAAAAGCTGATTGCAAACTGCATCATGAACACTTTGTCTGCAATTTTTAAAGTCAAAAACGGGCAATTATCAAAAAGCCCCAAATTAATAAAATCAATAGTTAAAGAACTTGTTGAAGTTGCAGAAAAAGAGCATTTTAAATTTAAAGAAGAAGAAACTTTTGATATGGTTATGGAAATAATTAAACAATCCGCAGAAAATAAATCATCAATGCTTCAGGATATCTTAAAAGGCAAAAAGACAGAAATAGATTTCCTGAATGGGAAGATTGTGGAATTGGCAGAGAAGCACAAGGTTGATGTTCCTGTAAACAAGGCATTGGTTGATATGATTAAGTTTTTGGAAAGTAAAGATTAAAAAGATCTATTCCAAAAAATATTTCCAACATCTTTATTCACAATTTCATTTCTTAAAATTTCAGTTAGTTCCATACTTTTTTCAGCATCATATTCAGAAGACATTTTAATTACGAATGGCTCCTCCATTTTTCTGGTTTCAAGTATTTCTAGAGATTGGTCATCCGCTAATGATTTAAATGATTCTAAAACCTTTTCACGTGGAGCAGTTATCAAAGTCTGGCATAATGGAAATATTTTCCTATTTCCTCTATGGTAAAATGTTGCAGGATTTCCTGCATCCCTTATGTTAACAAGGAAAAATTTATTGTCCTTACTATTAACACGCTTGTATAATACAACTGAAGTTAAATTATCCCTAATACCTTCTTCATTTACCTTATGCTCTGTAAGGGCCCTTACTACAAGATTATCTGCATCAGAATTTTTAAAGAAAACCGCACCTATATCTTGGTATGATATATTCCTCAGATATTTAGCTCCAAACTTAGATACTCCGAATTTAGAATTCATATCAAAGAAAGATACAACTTTTTTGCTATGTGCCGCAACTGACATTTCCATTGAAGTTCCATATCCCCCATGAAGGCAAAAAAGAATATCAGTTAATTGGCCAACAAGGGCGCTTCTTAAAACTAAATTCATATCTGTATAAACAATTAAATCATATTGATCCAAGAATAAAGGAAGATTTTTTGGATTTATTCCTTCTCCATTAAACTTAGGTGATAAAGCCACTAAAAAAGCATTAGGATTATATTCTCTTATTTCCTGTGTTGCCCAATCTCCAATATTGGGGCATCCTCCAGTTGTAACTACACTATCTATTGATTCAGTTTTTGAAAAATATTTTAAATTTTCAGCAAGTCTTTCACCAAAATACCTGCTTTTATTTTCAAATTGCCCAAGACTCTCTTTAATATTGCCTAAATCTCCAGCAGATGCAGCAATATTGACTTTTACACTTTTCCTTGGTATAGGCTTGTCAGTTTGTTTCAGAACAAAAGCATCTTTACCAAAATTTTCTGCATATTCATCAAAATCCTTTCCATATATTGCTCTTAAAGTTGGATAGGCATCTACAAAGCTAATAAGATTTTTCATTTTTCAATGAGGATTATTCCAGTAATATTTAAATTTAATGTATCTGCCCATTTTACACAAAAAATTAAAAACAAAAATTTAAATAGCTGGTTTATTTTTTGCTTTACTATGAAATTATCAAATATACTTGTAGTCTATACAGTGCCAAGAAGCAGGGAAGAGCTGTCAGCCCTGAAAGCAGTAAAAACTGCATTAAAAGAAAATAAGATAAATTATAGGCTTGCTGTCAGGGAAAAACTAAGCAAAAAGCTATTCCCAAATAAGGATTTAGTCATAGCAGTAGGCGGTGACGGAACTTTTTTGATTGCATCCCAGTATATTTCTGACAAAACTTTAGTATTTGGGGTAAATTCCGATCCCAAATGCAAGGAAGGGTTTTTCATGACAGCAAAAAAAAATGATTTCAAGGTAAAATTAAGGAACATAATAAATAATAATTATAAAATAAGAAAACTGCACAGGATTGAAGCATATATTGGCAATAAAAAAATCCCAGAGCCTGCACTAAATGAGTTCTATGTCGCATCTGAAAAGCCATACCATACAGCGCGGTATTATCTTACTGTAAGAAATAAAAGAGAAAGGCAAAAAAGCTCAGGAATTTTAATTTCAACAGCATCAGGCAGCTATGCCTGGATAAAAAGCGCCGGAGGGAAAAAACTGCCATTGCAGTCCGATAAGTTTGAATACCTTATAAGAGAGCCATACTACGGAAGGACTGCTGCAAAATGCGCTTTAGTCAATGGAATTTTGAATAAAAATGAAAAATTGGGCATTGAATTTGAGCTTGGAAACGGCATCATTATTGCAGATTCAATAGGCAAGGAATATAAGTTCAAATCAAAGCAAAAAGTCACGATAAGATTATCTAATAAGCCAATACATTCAGTCTCATTCAACAGCAAGGCATAATCCATTAAAAATCATTCTAAAGACAATGGAAATATCCAAATTAGGGGAAACAGGGTTGATAAAAAAGATAATTAAAAAAACAAGATTATACTCTAAAGATATTGTTAAAGGCATAGGTGATGATGCAGCAGTTATTAGATATGACAAGAAGCATTTTTTACTGTTAACAACAGATACTTTAGTAGAAGATGATCATTTTAATCTATCCTGGTTTAAGCCTGAGCGGATTGGAATCAAGGCAGTTGAAAGCAATATCTCAGATATAGCTGCCATGGGCGGCTTCCCAAAACATATGCTTGTTTCTCTGACTGTACCATCTAAAATAAATGTTAACTTTTTCGATAAACTGTTTGATGGAATCCACAAAGCTGCAAAAAAGCACAAAATAAGCATTATTGGAGGAAATTTAGCAGGAGGAAAGAAAGTATCTATAACAATATCCCTGGTTGGTCTTGTTGAGAAAAAAAATTTATGCCTTAGAAGCAATGCAAAAGTTGATGATTTAATCCTTGTTACCGGAAATATAGGAAATTCTAGAGCAGGCTTGGAATTATTAAGAAACAAAAAAAAGGGAAAATCTATTGATTATTATTTAAATCCAAAGTCAAGATTAGATTTATCAAGAAGATTAGCTAAATTAGGAATTAATGCAATGGAAGATGTCTCAGATGGACTGGCTTCTGAAGTCTTAAATATCTGCAATGAAAGCAAAAAAGGTGCAGTTATCTCCAAAGAAAAAATACCAGTAAGCAAAACTGCAATTAAAGATGCAAAAAGAGTCGGAAAAGATGCTCATGATTATGCACTACATGGGGGAGAAGATTATGAACTTGTTTTCACTATAAGCAAAAACAAATTAAAATCATTAAATAAAATAAAAAGCAGGATAAAATTAACAGTAGTTGGAAAAATCCTTCCAAAAAAAGATGGCATTTATCTGCTCGATAAAGGCAAAAAAAGAAAATTAAAACAAGGATATGAGCATTTTAAGGATAATTAAAGTGGAAGGCGCATCAAAGAATCGATACAGGCAATAAATGCCAGCTAACCTTGAGCTTTCCTCAACTCCGCTACCCTAAGAGCACCAATGTTAAAACTTAAGGCTGCTTCATTCCTGACCTGACCTGTTTCGCAAAAACATCAGTCCCGAAGGACAGAGTCTCACTGTCCAGCACAAGACCAACACTCAAAGCAAATACCTTTTCTCTGACTTCAGCTCCGCCTAAAGCGCGTTTACGGTAACAGGAGAGCGCTAACCTCCCAGCCTAGCCTTCCATCAGTAAAGAATGAAATTGCTCTTTTAAATGTTTCTCTTTAGAAAAATTTATAATATAGATAGTATTTATCTTTTTTGGGGGTAAAAATTACATCAAACATCATATTTCTCGGAACAGGGGGGGACAGCTACGTTGTCGGCAGGCAGCTAAGGGCATCAGGAGGTATTATACTGCAGATAAACGACGACCAGTTCCACATTGATCCGGGCCCGGGGTCGTTAGTTATGGCAAAAGAAACAGGCATTAATCTAAGGGCAAACACCGCTTTATTTGTAACTCACAATCACATCAACCATTGCAATGACATTAATGCTGTCATAGATGCAATGACTTATTCTGGTTTTGACAAGAAAGGTGTCTTAGTTGCAAATAATACTGTAGTGAATGGAAGCATGCACTATACTCCATTTTTGCAAAAGTATTTTCGAGATTGTCTTGAAAGATTTATTGTTCTGGAAGAAGGCAAAAAAGTCGGGATAAATAATGTTGAGATTATAGCAATAAAGGCAAAACATTCCGATCCAAATGCAATAGGCTTCAAATTCATCACTCCAGATTATACATTAACCTACACCGGAGATACTAAATACAGTGTAGAGACAATGGCTGAATATGAAAATTCCGACGTTCTTATTTTAAATGTGCCCTGCCTGAAAAATGATGAGAGCAGGGACAACTTATGCAAGGAAGATGCTATCAAGATAATAAAAAAAGTAGCTCCAAGATTAGCTATCATAACCCATTTCGGGATAAATTTCCTAAAAGCAGACCCATTATATGAAATAAGAGAAATACAAAAGCAAACAAATTGCCAAGTTATTGCGGCAACAGACGGCATGGTAGTCAACCCAATAAGCTATTCAGTCGAGCATGGCCAGAAAACTTTGTATAAATACGCAAAAGAAGAAGGAGTAAGGGTGCATGAATACAAAAAGCAGGAAGAAGAAAAAGCCCAGGAAATAAACAACATGATAGAAGAAAAGCAGACTAAATTAGAACAAGAAGATACTATCGACCAGGCTCAGGAAAATAAGGAAGAATAGCTATAATTCTAAAAAACCAACAAAACAGCTAAATACCCGATTACACAGCCAACTGTCAGATAAGGCATTGCAGGATAAAACTTGTCTTTCTTTCCTTTTAGCAGCAAATACAACAATGCTATGCTTGTAAATAGAGGAATTATCAATGTCTTAAGAAAGCCGATAAGTTCAGTATTTTCGAGCATCAGTCCTTTCATGACAACCCCAGCAAATATTAAAGGAAAACCTATATCTCCTCCCCCTAGAACCGCAATTGCCGAAGTGGATTTTTTTCCTTCACTTTTTTTATTTGCCGGAACACTTTCAATCTTTCCTTTTTTCCAGCTGTATGGAATTAAAAGCCCTGCAAATACCTTGCTTTTTGTCTGGAACTTCGCAAGCTTTACCATGTGCTTTGTGTGCCTTACTGCTATTATATCATAAATTGAAATCAACAGCAAAAGCATAAATGCCGCAAAAATATTAATCACAGGAACAAAAATAGCAGCTAAGCCGCCGTAAATAAAAACTTCAGAAAGATTTTGAAGTATTGTCATTGGCTTGTAAATTTTTGTTATTGCAAGTATTAAAGCCAAAACAACAGCAGCTATTTGGTTCATGAAAGCTGCAAAGGCAATAGCCATTGTAAAAAAAACAGCCAAAAAAAACCATAATTTCCATAAATTCATTTTTCTGTATTTTATCAATAGCAGCAGCAATAATGTTCCTATAATTATAGCTCCTATTATCCAGACATAAGATGTTGATTCGTCTACCTGAGGTCTCTCCAGATTGTAAGGCAGGGCTTCAAAAACAACATCTCCTGTTTCTGCTGTTGTCTTATGGTCAATATACTCATTAGTTACTGCAAGCCCAACAACCTGTGCAATTATAAAAATCAAAGCCAATAATAATGTTATTTTTAAGGAATGTTTCATTTTTCAAACTAAAAACTAAAGCTTAATATAACTTTTGGTTGTTCAAAGATTGATGTAAAAATAAGTGCTTGTGCGTATTTTTCCCATGCAGAAATTCCTCCGGTTATAAATTAATATTTGAAATAGATAATTCCAGCTTAATTTTAGACAGCATAACTTATCAGGCCTTATTGATTTAAGCTGATTAATTCTGGCAATTAAACAAGATGATTAGATTCTATTGCCAAATATATCTCTCTAATTTTACTTATTCATTCCGGGCAAAAAATAACTCCAAGCTAATTTGTTTATCGATGAAGTTATTAATAAATATATTAATAAATATACTAGTGAATATATTGGTGAATATACTAATGACTATACTAATAACTATACTAATGACTATATTAGTGAATATATTGGTGAATTTACCGATAGATTTATATACTAGTTAACCAAACATATAATTTAATGGCATTTGGAAGAGATATTTTATACAAAAAAATCATGGATCTGATAAATTCTACACAGGAACCCTTAGAAACAAAAGAGATAGAGCAGATGCTGCCAAAATTTTCCAGAACTAAAATTCTATACCGGCTGAATAATCTTAGAGGCGATAGTAAAATTAACGGCAAGCAGGTAGGCTCTGGAAAAGGAGCTTGGATTTGGTGGAATATCCAATTATCAAAAAGAAAATTATGATTTTAAAATGATAAAAACAAAAACCAAAATCCACTCATAAATCCGTGTAAAACCAGTCACCTACTGGAGTGAATGATTAGATAAGATAATAAGAGGCAAATAAAATGCAGAAAATAATAAAATTGGAAAAGAGCATCATTCCAAGTTGTGACGTATCTGATTTGGAAAAACTGAAGAGTTTAGTTAAGGAAACATGTTCTGTTGGAGGCATTGGCGCATATAAAATCGGCCTTGAGCTTGCATTAAGATTTGGAATTTCAAGTATTGTTGATGCAATAAAAAAACATACAAATCTCCCAATAATCTATGACCATCAGAAAGCAGCCACTGACATTCCTGACTTAGGAGAGAAGTTCGCTAAAGCAGTTAAAGGCGTTGATGCAGTTATCCTATTCCCTGTAATGGGCCCTGAAACTGAAAAAGAATGGATTAAAGCATGCAAAAAAGAAAAATTGGGCATTATTGTTGGCGGAGAAATGACGCATAAGGCCTTTTTGAAAAGCGAAAACGGATTTATCAATGATACGGCTCCTTTAAAAATTTATGAGATTGCAGCAAAGCATAGAATTAATGACTTTGTTGTTCCGGGAAACAAGCCTGAAAAAATAAAATATTACAAGTCATTCTTAGAAGCCCGCGGCCTAAAGCCGATATTCTACAGCCCTGGTTTAATTACTCAAGGCGGCAGCATAACTGAAAGCGCAAAAGCAGCAGAAAGGTGGCATGCTATTGTCGGAAGAGCATTATATAATGCCAAAGACATAAACAAAGCTGCAAAAGAAATGGTAAAGGCACTTGATTAAAACATTATTAGTACAATAAAAATAAAATTACTAATTTCCATAAAAACTATTATAAACAAGCAATATTCTTCCATTACTTATGAAAATAGCAGTCTGTGGCTCTGGTGCAATATCTGATAAAGAAATTGCCAAAAAAGCATTTGAAATTGGCAAGGAAATTGCAAAAAATAATGCTTTGTTGTTAACCGGAGCCTGCAACGGCTATCCTTATGAAGCAGTAAAAGGCGCTTTTTCTCTTAATGGAAATGTTTTTGGAATCAGTCCTGCAAAAGATGAAAAAGAGCATAAAGAGAAATACTCATTTTCAACAGAAAACTTCACAGAAATAGAATATACAGGATTAGGAATTCCAGGAAGAAACTTTGCCTTAATCAAGGAAGCAGATGCAGTAATTATAATCTCCGGTCAGACAGGAAGCTTAAACGAATTTACTATTGCGTTCCATTATGGAAAAGTGATAGGGATTTTAAAAAATTCTGGTGGCATAACAGATATCATAGAAAACATTGTAGAAGTATGCAACAAAAACGATGAAAAAGAAAATGTGGTTTATTCAGATGGTAAAGAAATAGTAAAACTAGTATTAAACAAATTAAATCAATAAGATTAAAAAACAATAAAAATAACTAATTCTTCAAGTACTTGTATTTTATCAAACAAAATGCCAAACTGTAAATCTGTTTATGACCCAAAAGAAGACAGCACTCTATTAGAGCGTTATGTTAGGCAATATGCTAAAGGCTCTGTCTTGGACATAGGAACAGGTTCTGGAATCCAGGCAATAGCAGCAGCACAAAGCAGCAAGGTAAACTCCGTTATAGCTATAGATGTTCAAAAACCAGTTATAGAGCATTGCAAAAAAAACATTAAGAATAAAAAAATAACATTCCTTGTCTCAGACCTATTCCATGAACTTAAAAAAAATAAAAATCTCAAAAATAAAAAATTCGACACCATAACATTCAATCCACCTTACCTTCCAAATGAGCTCAAAGTAAAAGACCTTACTCTAGAAGGAGGCAAAAAAGGATATGAAACGCTTGAGAAGTTCTTTAATGATGTTAATGATTTTTTAAAAACTGATGGGATAACCCTAATTGTCTTTTCCTCTCTGACTAAAAAAGAAAAAGTTGACAAATTCATTTTTAATAACCTGCTTGAATTCAAGTTATTGGAAAAGCAGCACTATTTCTTTGAGGATTTGTATGTTTATTTGATTAAAAAATCTCAAATACTGAAAAAATTAGACAAACTCAACATAAAAAAAATAAAATATTTTGCAAAGGGAAAAAGAGGTGTTATTTTTACCGGAAATTACAAGAATAAAAAAATCGCAATAAAAACAAAAAACCCAAATAGCAAAGCCATTGCAAGAGCTGAAAATGAAATCAATTTTTTAAGAATATTAAATAAAAAAAACATCGGGCCAAAATTGCTTCTTGCAGATAAAGATTTCCTTGTCTATGAATTTGTTAAAGGAATTCCGATATTGGATTTTTTTGAAAAAATAAGTACAGCTAAAAGTAATGGAAAAAACAAAAAAACAATATTAAAACTAATCAAAAACATTTTAGAGCAACTTTTTATAATGGATAAATTAAAAATCAACAAAGAAGAGATGTCACACCCACAAAAGCACATTCTAATAGGCAAAAAAGTTGTCTTAATTGATTTTGAAAGAGCTCATTTTACAATAAAGCCCGGCAACGTAACCCAATTCTGTGATTTTTTAATGTCAAAAAAGTTATCAACATTACTAAAAACAAATAAAATAACAATCGACAAAAAAAATATAATTAAATTATCAAAAACATATAAAAAAAACATCAATAAAACTAATCTTAAAAAAATATTGGATGAAATTGAATAAAAATAGAATGGCAATAGAATTCCAGAAAAAAGTCTATGAATTGTGCAAGAGAGTACCTAAAGGGCGTGTCACAACATACAAAGCAATAGGAGATAAATTAAGGACAAAGGCATATAGGGCTATTGGAACTGCATTAAATAAGAATCCTTATGCTCCAAAGGTTCCATGTCATAGAGTTATTAATAGCAATAGAAGTGTAGGTGGTTTTGCCAAAGGTATCAATGCTAAAAAAAAGCTACTAAGGGAAGAAGGTATATTCATCAATAAGCACAATAAAGTGGAAATTAAGTATTTATTTAGATTTAAATAATTTATGTATATATGTATATATAATTACCACTTTATCTTTTGATTATAAGTCTCACCATTTTCATAATATTCTTGAGAAGAAGCCCTGAAAATATCACCAGCAGTCTTTTGTATTCTTAATCACTTCCTCTTCTTGCCTTTCTTCCTCTTCTTGATCTCTTTGTCCAGCTTTAGCTCATCTAAAAGCTCTTTATATCTGTTCCTGATAGTAACTTCAGTAACTCCTGCTACATCTGCAACTTCTCTTTGTGTTCTTTTTTCATTATGCAGTAATGCAGATACATACAAAGCAGCAGCAGCAATTCCAGTAGGCCCTCTTCCGGATGTAAGCTCTGCTTTTTGAGCCTGCTCAAGAATTTCAATTGCATTGCTCTGTGTTTCAGCACTTAACTTTAAAGAGGACGCAAACCTTGCAATATAATCAGCAGGATTGCTTGGCAAAATTGTTATGCCTAGTTCTCTTGTAACAAACCTGTATGTCCTTCCTATCTCCTTTTTCTCTATTCCGGAAACATCAGACAACTCATCAAGAGTCCTTGGAACGTCATGCCTTCTGCAGGCTGCATATAAAGCTCCTGCAACAACGCTTTCCATAGATCTGCCGCGAACTAAACCACGTTGAACAGCTAAAGTATAAATCCTGGCACTCTCTTCTTCAACAGATTTTGGAAGCTTTAAGTATGAACTAACTCTCTTTAGCTCTGCTAAAGCAAGCTTAAGGTTCCTTTCTATTGCAGTGGATATTCTATACTGCCATTTCCTTAATCTAAAGAACTTATTCCTTTCTTTTCCACCAAGCTTGAATAAATCAGCTTTCTGGCCAACCTCAGTCCCTAATCCATGGTCAAACTGAGTATAAGTCATTGGAGCTCCGGCCCTTCTCCTTCCCTCGCTCTGGTCACCGTCAAACTCTCTCCATTCCTGCGTAAAATCAACCATCTTTTCTTCTATAACAAGACCGCAATCCCTGCATATAATCTCTCCTCTCTCCTTATTCCAATTAAGATTTATACCGCCGCATTCAGGACATTTTTTAACCAATTCAGGCATTTTTGCTCACCCACAATTATTTTATAGATATTTTTATTTAGCTTAATCACAAATTAATAGTTTCCACCCCTTTTGAACAAAACCAAGTTTACAATATGATTATCAAAAAACAACAATGTTTATAAATAGAAATCATCTCTACTATATAAATATTTCGCTTATTATAGTCTATAATTCACTATTTAGAAGCATAAAAAGGATAAAAAATGGCTAAAAACCCAATTCCAAAGGATTTATTCGATATTTTAGCATGTCCAGTCTGCAAAGCCAATTTGCGCTATACTAAAGACAAAAAAGGCCTTGTTTGCGTGAAATGCAACAAAAAATACCCCATAAAAGCAAAAGTGCCAATATTATTGCCCGAATAACATCAAAAATTCCAAATATCACTTATTCTGCAAGAACATAAGCAAAGATTAAAGGCGCTACAATTGTAGCATCAGACTCAATTACAAACTTAGGTGTATCTATTCCAAGTTTTCCCCAGGTTATCTTTTCATTTGGAACTGCACCGCTATAAGAGCCGTATGATGTAGTACTGTCGCTTATCTGGCAGAAATATCCCCATAATTTACATTCTTCAAAAAGATCCTGCTGTATTAATGGCACTACACAAATTGGAAAATCACCTGCAATTCCACCCCCAATCTGGAAAAAGCCTATAGAATTATCTTTTGAGTTCTCTTTATACCACTCAACAAGATAGGCCATCTGCTCAAGCCCATTCTTTACTATGTGATAATTTGAAACAACTCCTTTTATTGCCTGTGCGGCATAAACATTTCCCAAAGTAGAGTCTTCATAACCTGGTGTAAATATGGGAATTTTTGCCTTGCAAGCTGCAATCACCCATGAATCTTTTGGATCAATCTCATAATATTTTTCAAGAATGCCTTCATCAATCAGCATATACATAAATTCATAGGGAAAATATCGTTTTTTATCCTTATCTGCCTTTTTCCATAAATCAATCAGATGGTTTTCAATGCGCCTCATGGCCTCTTCTTCAGGTATACAAGTATCAGTTACCCTATTAAACTTATTTTTTAATAGCTGTTCTTCATCTTTAGGTGTTAAGTCCCTGTAATTGGGAACTTTCTTGTAAAAAGAATGTGCAACCAAATTAAACAAATCTTCCTCAAGATTAGCTGCAGTAGCGCATATCCCATGAACTTTACCTTTTCTTATCATCTCTGCAAGAGAAATGCCAAGCTCAGCAGTGCTCATAGCCCCTGCCAGTGTAACAAGCATCTTCCCTCCATTATCAATGTACTTTTTATATGCATCAGCAGCGCTAACAACAACAGAAGCATTAAAGTGCTTGAAATTATTCCCGATAAAATCCTTCACAGCCTTGAAATCCCCAACACTTTCAGCCATTTTAATTAGAAATTTTAAATCTGTTTTTATATTTTTTTGTTTATGGGTAAAAAATCAGAGGTTGGTGCGAAAGTCAGTGCTTATGCGTAAATTGCCAAAGCATTTAATTCCATAGGATTGAGCTAAACGACCTGAGCATACGTAGTATGCGAAGTTGAGAAGAGTGTTAAGGCCCCGAACAAGCACGAACTGGATTTTCGCACCAACCTCTAAAATTCCGAAAACTATTTAATAATACTTAGTTTCGTTTCAATCATGCCGCGGTCGCATAATCCGGCATTGCGCTGGCCTTGAGAGCCAGTTTCCTTCGGGATATCCCGGTTCAAATCCGGGCCGCGGCGTTTTCATCCTAACTAACAACTTCACTTTTCCTTCTCTTAATCTTAATTATCAAGAAAATAAACAAAATAATTACTGTTGGTGGAGGTGGTAGAAGTAGTCTCTTCTTCTGATACATCACTATCAGCGCAATTCCTATTATCACAACTATTGCTACTATAATCCATGCTGTTGGAGATTTTCCTGGCGATTCTACTGGCTTTGGCTCTTCTACTGGAATTGGTGCAGGAGCTTCTGTTGCACTTTCCAATTTTCCAGCATCTAATTGAGTTTCTTCTTTTTGTTCCTCACTTGGCTCTTCCTTTCTGCTTTCTTCTAGAATAGTGAAAGTAAATAAGCCTCCTAATTCAGTTATGTTATTTAAGGTAACTCTAA
>Ga0066859_10000155_pt1 | contig 21602 bp, 26 predicted proteins | sample ETNtaG_16_FD_65600 | JGI IMG/M metagenome (GOLD analysis project Ga0066859, IMG submission 65600) | Marine microbial and viral communities from oxygen minimum zone, Eastern Pacific Ocean - ETNP201406SV199 | ecosystem: Environmental > Aquatic > Marine > Oceanic | place: Pacific Ocean: Eastern... | reverse complement strand
ATTCTTATAATAAATCAGATAATTCTCTTAGGGATATTCAAATACGTTTTTTGAATAAGGGAGAGATAAGAGATTTGATTAGGAGAATATAATTCCTTATGGCCCCGAAGGGATTTGAACCCTCGACACCTAGATTAAGAGTCTAGTGCTCTGACCAGGCTGAGCTACGGAGCCATGACTTTTATTAGAAATATTTGTTTATATTTTTATCTATAATCTCTTCTTGTGTGACTGCAATTTGTACATTTAAAGAATTTTGTTTCAGCTTCATCACTTGCACGAGTTTGAACAGTCCAAAAATAAGCTTTATCATTTTTACATTTCTTACATTTTTCATTGACAACTGGGAAAACTTCCGTATCTTTATCTTTTACTATAGAAATCTTTTTTTTCTCATCCATCTTTTCACTTGTTTTTATTTTTACTTTGCCTTTTGAAGAATAATTACACCTTGGACATCCATCATTTTTTATTTTCTTAATAAGAACAGCACCACATTTCGGACAAAATTCCATTCTATATTCTAATTAATTCCTTTTAAAAACTTTTTGATATTAATTACAAAATCCCTTATTTGATTCTCTTTGATTATATTCAAAAAAGATTAATTTTGCCCATCCAAGATAAGGAGCAATTTTAAATATTGCTTTTCCTACTATTTGTTCTGATTTTATATTTACTTCAGAACTCATTTGTCCGTTATTATTATCTCCTATTGTTGAGAAGAAATATTTGTCATCTGCTTCTTCAATTTTTATTATTCTGTGAATTATTGGATTCTTGTGATCTGTATTAAATATTATTACATCTCCCAAGTTTAGTTTTTCTGGTTTTTTCCCTATTATAAATAAAATATCTCCTTTGTTCAGTCCTTTTTTAAATGTAAAATCCTGCTTTTCTATTTCATATTCTGAATATTTTGGTTCACTATCTTCCCACCATTCATTATAATCTGATAATAAATTTCCATTATGGTACATACTACAGGATTCAACAATTGCTAAAGGTAAGGGTGTTCCTGTAACTAAACTCATTATTGGAAAAAATATAAATTTTATAAAAATAAATAAAAAAATAATTGAGAATATCCAACCCCTTAGACTATTATCTTTCCATAATAAAAACCCTAATTTTTTTAATACCTCTTTTAATTTCATATGAAGAATAATTGTTTAGTATTTTTAAAGTGTTTTATAAATCTTTTTTACCAAAACATTTAAATAGTATCTATTTTATGTATACACTGAAGGTGTACATTTATTGTATAACCTCCTTTTACCCTAAGCCGTGTCAAAGACACGGTTTTATATTCGGAAAATGAAAGATATATTTGACAACACAATACTTTGTAATAAGTGCGAATCAAGAATGAATAAGACAGAATTAATTAAAAATAGATTTCTATTCAGAGTAATGATTTGTCCAAAATGCGATGAAAAATTAATACACCCTGTTGATGAGCAAGAGTACAATAAATTTATAAATCTAAAAAATAAGGAATTTAAAGTAAAAATGAGACTTGTTGGAAATAGTTATGCAGTTTCAATCCCAAAAGAAATTGTATCTTTTATGAATGAACAGAAAAGAATGATGGATGATATGGTAAAATTATGCTTTGAGGAAATGGGAAGATTATCTATAAATTTCAATGAAATTAAAAAAAAGAATAGATTTCAATAAAAAATGAAAAAAAATGGAATTCAATTAAAAGTTGTTGAAGCAATGCAAGATGATGCCTACAAAGGAATTGCAAGAATAGACGCAGAGATAATGAGAGAATTAAAAATAAGACGGGGAGATGTTATTATGATTAAGGGAGGTAGAGAAACAGTTGCAATTGCAGATAGAGCTTATCCTGCAGATGTTGGAGAAGGTATTATTAGAATTGATGGTATTCTAAGAAGAAATGCAAAAACAGGAATTGGGGACGCTGTAAATATTTCTAAAGCAGAAATTAAGGAAGCAAAAAAAATAACAATTGCTCCAGCTCAAAAAGGAATAATGATTCAAGGAGATCCCGAGAGTCTAAGAAGGGGACTTTTAGGAAGAACAGTAATAAAAGGAGATATTGTTGTTTTGGGAGGAGTTCAAAGAAGAAAAGATTTATTCTCAGATATGGGTCTTAGTGATGATTTTGGAGATATATTTGGAGAAGCTTTTGAGAATATTGGTTTTGGAAATTTAGGTGGAGGAGTTTCTCAAATTAAATTCTTAGTAATTAATTCTAATCCTAATCAACCAGTAATTATAACAGAGAATACTCAAGTAACATTAAATCCGAAAGCAGTTGAAATAACTGATGAAAAGATTCCGGAGATTAATTATGAAGATATTGGAGGATTAAAAGAAGAAATTAAAAAAATAAGAGAAATGGTTGAGATTCCAATGAAACATCCAGAAATCTTTCATAGATTAGGAATAGATGCTCCTAAAGGAGTTCTGCTCCACGGACCTCCTGGAACAGGAAAAACTCTTTTAGCAAAAGCAGTTGCAAATGAATCGGAAGCTAATTTTATTTTATTAAATGGTCCTGAGATAATGTCAAAATTTTATGGCGAATCAGAAAAACGTATTAGAGATATCTTTGAAGAAGCTGAAAAAACAGCACCTACAATCATTTTTATTGATGAAATAGATGCAATAGCTCCAAAAAGAGAGGAAGTAATGGGAGAAGTTGAAAGAAGAGTTGTTAGCCAGATTTTGACAATGATGGATGGATTAAAGACAAGAGGTAAGGTAATTGTAATTGGTGCAACAAATAGGATTAATTCTCTTGATCCTGCATTAAGAAGACCAGGACGATTTGATAGAGAAATTTCAATTAATGTTCCTGGAAAAGAAGGAAGACTTTCTGTTTTAAAAATTCATACAAGAGGGATGCCCTTAAAAAATGTTAATTTAGATGAACTTGCATCTTTAACTCATGGTTTTGTTGGAGCAGATTTAGAAGCATTAAGTAAGGAGGCTGCAATGAATGTTTTAAGAAAACATCTTCATAAGATAAAACTAGATGAAGAACAAATTCCCAAGGAAATTTTAGAAAAATTAATTGTTAAGCAAGAAGATTTTATGGAGGCACTAAAAATTGTTAGACCTTCTGCTATGAGGGAAGTTTTAATTGAGACTCCAAATGTTGAATGGGATTCTATTGGAGGATTAAATAATATTAAACAAGAATTAAAAGAAGCTGTAGAATGGCCAATGAAATATCCCGAAAGTTTTAGTAGAATGGGGATTCGGCCATCAAGAGGTATTTTACTTTACGGTCCACCTGGAACAGGAAAAACTCTTTTAGCAAAAGCAGTTGCAAAAGAATCAGAAGCTAATTTTATCCAAGTTAAGGGACCCGAGTTAATGAGTATGTGGGTAGGAGAATCTGAGAAAGGTGTAAGAAAGATTTTTGAAAGAGCACGTCAAGTTGCTCCATGCATTATATTTTTTGATGAAATTGATTCACTTGCAGGAAAAAGAGGAATGGATGCTGGAACAAAAGTTACTGAGAGAATTTTAAATCAATTATTGGCGGAAATGGATGGACTTGAAGATTTAAGAGATATCTTAATTATTGGTGCAACAAATAGGCCGGATATGCTTGATCCTGCATTACTTAGACCAGGACGATTTGATAAGATTCTACTTGTTAATGCTCCAGAAGAAGCTGGTAGATTAAAGATTTTGGGAATTCATACAGAGAAGATGCCTTTAACAAAAGATGTTAATATAAAAGATATTGCTAAGAAAACAGGAGGATATACTGGAGCGGATATTGAGGCAGTTGTAAGAGAAGCAGCAATACTTTCCTTAAGAGAATCTATAGATTCGGAGGAAGTAAGAAAAAAACATTTTGAAGAAGCTTTAAAGAAGGTTAAACCAAGTGTGAATAAACCAACAATTGAGGTTTATAAGAAAGTAGAAGAAAATTATCTAAAATCTGCAAAAGCTGCTGTTCCCCAAGGAAGTAGTTATTTAGGATGATATTATTCTGTTGTAATAATCTTCTCTTTTTCAATTAAAATAGTATTCTCTGCTTGACTAACTTTCTTATGTGACAATTCCATTAATTGTGGATAATTATGCAAGTTTCCATTGTCTTCTAATTGCTTTAATCCAAATAAGGCTTTTGTTCCTAGTTTTTTTATAATCCATCTAGAACAAAAAGGTAATTTATCATGTTCTTTTTCAATTAATCTTAATGTTTCTCTTGCAATTGGACTTCTTACATTTTTATTATTAATTAATCTATATATTCCAGAAGGCCTTCCATCATAGACTTTCCCATTCCCAGAGGTTGCGAATGGTTCTATTGCATAAAGTCCTTGTTTTATTGGAGTATTTTGCTTATTATTAATATTTGGAATTGTTATTCCTGCATGCAAATCATATTGTTCTAGAGAATGTCCAGATAAATTGATTATTGGAGTAAAACCAAATGATTCAATTGTTTCTTGTATTGTTTTCCCAATTTCATTTAGTTTAGTATTTTCTTTTATGACTTTTGTTGCATTTTCTAATGCTTTCGATGAAGCTTCAATTAACTTTTTATTTTCTTCGTTATCTTCTAAATCTATTGAAAAAGCAGTATCTGCAATCCATCCCTCAACATGAATTCCTATATCAATTTTTAGAAGTCCATGTGCTTTTGTTTTATCATCATTATTCGGGGTATAATGTGCTGCAATATCATTAATACTTAAGTTAACTGGGAAAGCAATGTCTCCTCCAAGTTCTTTTATCTTTGTTTCTATTAATTCTGCTATCTCTAATAGAAGCATGTCTTTTTTTATAATTGATTTTGCATATTCCTTTACTTCTTTTGCAATTTTCCCTGCTTTGATTATCTTATTCTTGTCCATTTTTTATATAGAAAAGTTTAATTTTTAAGTCTTCTTGATTTTGGGATAAAGTTAGTTATTTTCTCAATTGATGCTTTACCACATCCTAAAAAATCTTTTTTATATTTCATAACTAGAAATCCTCTTTTACCTGTTTTAATATTTAATTCTTGGCCCTTCATCCACAAATCTACTTGTTCTTTATTTAATTCAAAAATATTTCTTTCTATTTGATTCTTTAATATTTGTGTCCCTTCTATACTTAATCTTATCTCCTCCTTTATAATCTTAGCAAAATAAATTCCAACTCCTTCAATAGGAACAATTTTTTCTAAATTTTCTATTTGTCTTTCATTGTAATCTCCAGAAAATAAAAATAATTTTTCTTCTCCTCTTTTAACAATTATTCCATGAATATCCTTTATTCCAAATTGTTTATTTAATCTATTAAGTATTTCTTGTTTCTCATTTTTATTTAATATTTTTAGTCGATTCATTTTAATTTCTTGAATTTCACTAAGAAAAATCCCTCCGTATCATTATCTTGAGGGTAAATTCTACAAGCATCTTTAATTTCTTCTAAATATTCCTTATCTTGCCATTTTTCTAGACCTTTTCTAGATTTTACTGGCAAGGTAATTTTTTCTATCTTTATATTATTAAATTTCTTCATTATAAAATCAATAACTTCTTCATTTTCTTCTGGTGCATGCGTACAAGTGCTATAGATTAATTCTCCCTTTGGTTTTAAAATATCTAAAGCAGAAGAAACTAGATTTTTTTGAATTCTTGAAACGGATTTTATTGTTTTTATATTCCACATCAAATATGTTTTTGGAGTGCTTCTTAAAGTTCCTTCTCCAGAACAAGGAGCATCAACTAGTATTTTGTCAAACTGGAGATTTTCTTCTTTTAATTTCTTACAAAGGACTATTCCATCTTTTTTCGTGATAATGGTGTTTGTTACTCCACATCTTTCTAAATTTGATGCTAATATTTTTATCCTTCCTAAGCTTACTTCATTTGCAATTATTGTCCCGGAGTTATTCATGAATGAAGCCATTTGAGTTGTTTTACTTCCAGGTGAAGAACATAAATCTAAAATAGTTTCATTTGCCTTAGGTTTTAGTGCAATTATTGGTAACATACTTGCAAGTTCTTGAATATAATAATATCCAATTAAATGCTCTAAAGCTCTTCCTAATTCTCCTGGATTAAGATTATTTTCTACAATCATAATTTCCGGATATTCTTTAAATGGTTGTTTTATGATCCAATTTTTCTTCTCTAGTTTTTCTTTTAATTTTTCAGGAGAGATTTTTAGAGTATTTGTTCTTATTGATCTTACTGGTTCTCTTTTTAAAATTTCCATGTAATTATCAAAGTCTTTTTCAAGAAGAGATTTCATTCTTTTAAGAAATAATGGTTTTGCCTCTGGAATTTTTCTCATTTTAAAAATCCCCTAAGGTCATTTGCTTTTTTCCTTCAATAATCTCTTTTATATTAATATTAAAAACTTGGAAAATATTCTCAACTGCAGGAAGAATCTGATTTTCTAAATAATACTTTATATTATATTCTCCCTTCTCACTAGGAAGCTTTACCTTATCTCTTACTAGTTTCTTCTTTTCTTTTGTTTCTGCAATATAATATTCAACTAAATTTCCCTGGCTTATTGGGATTTTTTTCTCATGCATTTTTCTTGCAGCAATTACATGAGGGGAGATTGCTTTATATTCTGAAATAGGTTTTTTTAATTGAGTCTTAATAATTAAATCTTCCTTATTTATCTCTCTCTTCTTTATTTTATTAACAATATCCTTAATATATTTTAATGATTTTTTCTCATTACCCTCTTTTAAAATTTGGTTTATTATTTTATTTTGAACTTCACGAGCAAGTTTACACCAGTCTCTTCTTACTGTTTCAAATCCTCTTATCTTTAGATTATCTTTTTCATCAATCATTGCATACTTTTTTTTGGCTCCTGCAATTCCAGATCTCTTTGTAACCCATATGCCTCTTTTGAAAAATCCTTCTAGTTCTAATTCCATAAATTCTGGAAGTTCTGCATTTAATTTTTTTAATAAATCTAAAATCTGTTTTTTTGATTTATTCTCCATTGCAAGAGCAACACTGTCAGTATCGCTGAATATAACCTTATAACCTGCTTTTTCTACTTTCTTTATTGTTTCAAGATTATATTTTCTAACAAATGCAAGAACAGATGCAGAAGCTTCATGCGAGTAATATCTTGCCCCAAAAAAAGCTAAATATCCGTGTGCTGAAGCTGATAAAACTTTAAATGCATTGCTTCTAGCATAGGTTACAACATTAGAGTTCTTTTTATATTCTAATTTGAATTTCTTTCTTAATCCAAATATCTCTTTAAGAAGTTCAGGAAAAAACCCCTTTTCTTTTGAAAAATAATATCTTATTTTTCCTTCTTTTTCATTAATCTCAGGGGTTTCATATGAATTTTTTTGTTTTTTTTCTAAAAGTGTTCCTTTTGAGAGATTATGAGAGAGAATTATACTTGTATGCATTGATGTAAAATCAAATATTGCGATATTTTTGTAAAGACCTGGATTTGGTTCAAGTACAAATGCTCCTTCTGATCCCCCTATATTCTTTCTTGTTGAAATATCATTATAAGTCGGTCTTTTCTCAGGAATTTCATTAAATTTTTCTAAATTATGTAAAATATACGACTCAGTGTATTTTGAAAGTCCAAAACGCGTAACATCAAATACTGGTTCTTGTATTATTTTTGTAAATTCAAGGATATCTGGCCAAAATTTTCTAAATAGATTTAATGTTAAGACAGAATCATGCAGGTTATATTCATAATATTTATCCCAATCCTTGGGATTAATCTCAGATGAGTGTTTTATCTTAAAATCTTTTTTTGTATCTCCCAAAAATTCTTTTGAAACTTCATTTAATGAGAGAGTTTCAGATTTCATATATTGAGCATAAGCAGTTCTTATGAATTTTAAGAGATCTATATGCACTATTCCTTTTATCTTTCCTGTTAAATTTATTCCTCTGGAGAAAAATGGTTGGCTATTATCGAGTCCAAGTGATAGTTTAATATTATATCTTTCAGCTCTTGCTTTTATATAGGGTAAATCAAATCCATCCGAAAAATAACCAATTAGAAAATCAGGAGAGATTTCTCTTACATATTCTATGAATTTCTCTATTAGTTCTGATTCATCTTTTACATATTCTACATAGTTTGATTTTTTCCCTTTTGTTTCTTTCCATGTTATTACTTTTTTAAAATTTTCTGATACTAATGAAATCATTAATATCTCTCCTTCACCTAATTTTAATTCATCTGTTTCTATATCATAACTAAGAATTTTTGGTGTGAATTTAATATTCTCTATCTTTTTTGAAGATTCTAATTTTATACACATATCAACATCTAAACCCATATCAATCCCTCCAAAATCTTGCGAATTATTTAGAACTTCCCCCGATATCTCATACCAGTGCATGGGATTAATCTTTTTCTCAGTTATATAATGGGTTATAAAACCAATATCATATCCTCTTCTCTTTTCTATTTCAGGAATATCTAATTTATCAGCTACATCATGTAAATCCTTATAATTTGTCGCAAATATCTTTAGAGATTTTACTTTTTTTCCAAGAAATTTCTTTTCATGTAATTCAACTCTTTCAACTTTAGTATATCTACCTTTTACATCTAATTTTATCTTTTCTATCTTTTTAATAATCTTTTCTATTTTCTCTTGTTTTGTATTATCTTCTAAGATTGCCCAGAGATAAACAGGACAAGAATCAATTATACAAATTCTTTTTCCTTTACTATTTCTTCCTATTATTTTTATGTAATTTCTTCCTTTAAAATCAAAATAATCATAATCTATTGGAATAAAGTCTGTTTTCATAATAATGAGAGACATTATAGTTATTTAAAATTAATCTTGATTATCTAAAGTGATGATATAGTAAAGTTTATATATTACTATTTAGGGATTAAGGTATGGTATCTAAAAAACAAAAGAAAGATATGAAGGATTACTTAGTTACAAAGTTAAGTAATAGTGGACACGCTGTTAAGCCCGTGTCAAGAGAGATAGTTTCAGGGATAACGTCCAATTATCTATTAATAGATGAGGAAGGATTAGTCTTATTAGTAGATCAAGCTTATCCACGAGATTCACTTAATTCATTTTATCAAGAAACAAGAAAAAGAGGACATAATTTTGGGGCAGTATTATTTAAGGATGGAGAGCTTTTTTTTAGAAATGCTGCAGATAAAAATTATTTTAAGAAAGATAAATATCTTAGTTTAAAAAAGTATTCTAATGAAGAAATGCATAGGATGATTTTATTTAGGCCTGAAGAAATCTTTCTTAATGAGAAAAGATCTCATTTACAATATTATCAACCATCATCTGCAAATCTCAATGAGTGTTTAACAATCTTTAATTTTCAATCAGTAAGATTTGATTATAGTCATATTGATGAATCTGGAAGATTTAAACCTTCTGATAAAGAGTCTAAAAGACTTTATATTTGGAATGATAGAAAAGAGAATGCAGATTCTCTGAGACTTGAAAAATGGGTATTATTTGGAAATACTTCAGAGATAGGAAAACAAAGACAATCAGATCTTTTTAGATAATTTTTTATATTTCTGTTTTCTGATTTAAGTATGGGATTAAACATTAAAGACATCATTCCAAGAAAGAAAATTGAAATAATAGAACTTAAGGGGAAAACTATTTGTGTTGATGCATTTAATACATTATACCAGTTTTTATCTACAATTAGACAATTAGATGGGACTCCCTTAATGGATAATAAAAAGAGGATTACAAGTCATCTTTCAGGGATTTTCTATAGAAATATTGCTTTACTCTCTGAAGGAATGAAATTAGTATATGTTTTTGATGGAGAAGCTCCAGAACTTAAGGAGAAAACACATATAATAAGAAAAGAGGGAAGAAATCTTGCAAAAGAAAAATATGAAGAAGCAAAACAAAAAGGAGATATTATTGGTATGAAACGTTATGCTAGTCAATTAATTAGACTTGAAGATTATATGATTAAAGAAAGTAAAGAACTATTAGAAGCTATGGGGGTTGCAATAGTACAAGCTCCTAGTGAAGGTGAAAGCGAATCTGCATATCTTTGCAAGGTAAAGGAGGATATTTATGCAAGTGCTAGTCAAGATTATGATAGCTTGTTATTTGGAGCTCCAAAGTTAATTCAGAATTTAACTTTATCAAGGAGAAGAAAAACTTTTACGGGATGGATTGACATAAAACCAGAATTAATTGATTTGGAGAAAGTTTTGGATCATCTGGAGATAAATTTAGATCAGTTGATTTGTTTAGGGATTCTTGTAGGAACTGATTATAATCCAAAAGGAGTTCCTGGAATCGGGCAGAAAAAAGCATTACAAATTGTGCAGAAGTTTAAGCAGCCTATTTTGATTTTTAAGGAAGTTGAAGAGAGAATTCACAGCCTTCCAGAAGAAGATAGATTTAATTGGCAGGAAATATTTGAATTGTTTCATAAACCTGATGTTATTAATGTTAATTTTAAATTTGGAAAAGTTAATGAAGAAAAAATAAGGGAGATTTTAGTTGAAAGACATGATTTTTCTGAAGAAAGAGTTAATAAACAATTAGAAAGATTAAGAAAAGCTGAAGAGGAGAGTAAACAAAAAGGTTTAGGGGATTGGTTTTAAGAACATTTAAATTATGATTTTATTTATATTATTTTATGAAACAACGTTCATTTGATGTTTTAGGAAATATTGCAATTGTTAATTTTCCAGATAATTCTAGAATTAAAGAAAAGAGAAAATTTGCAAATAAACTACTAAAAGAACAAAATTCAATTAAAACTGTTCTTGAAAAATATGGGAAAGTTAAAGGAAGACTTAGAAAAATCTCTACAAAGTATCTAGCTGGTGAGAAAACTAAAGAAGTTTTATATAAAGAGAATGGATGTGTTTTTAGATTTAATATTGATAATACTTATTTTTCTCCAAGGTTAAGTAATGAAAGAAAAGAAATTTCTAAATTGATGAAAAAAGGAGATAATGTCTTAGTTATGTTTGCAGGAGTTGCACCATTTCCAATTGTTATTTCTAAGAATTCAAAAGTAAGGAGAGTTGTATCTAATGAAATTAATAGGGAGGCAAATAAATATGCTAGATTAAATATAGAATTAAATAAATTAAAAGATAGAGTTGAATTAATTCCTGGAGATATTAAAAGGATTTCTAAGAAATTTAAAGAAAAATTTGAGGTTATTGTAATGCCCAGGCCAAGATTGAAGAATACTTTTCTTGAACAAGCGTTTTTATTAAGCAAAAAAGGAACAAGAATTTATTACTATGATTTTTGCAAGATTGATGAAGAGAATTTAATTGTTGAAAAGATTAAAAAAGAAGCAAGAGAATCTAAGAAAAAGATAAGAATATTAAAGATTAAAAAAGCAGGAGAAATTGCTCCATATAAAATTAGATTAAGAGTTGATTTTGCAATCTCCTAGTTATTTCCTGCAAGAGAATAAATATATCCTATTTCTTCTTCTAAAGCTATTAATACAGGTGTTTTTTCTTTCATATGAGTTATTGTTTGGTTATACAAATCTTTGAAAGTTTTCACTTTTTGACCAAATAATTCTTCTATTGGAACTCCAAATTCATAATTAACTTTTGTTTTTATGCCTGTTTGGATAGTGTCAGTGTTTTTTGGAAATCTTCCTCTAAAATGTTTATATGTCTGTTTTAAGGATTCTTTAACCCATTGATATTCATCATTAATCTTTGTTTTTAACATTTTTTATATAGAAATTATGGGTTTTAAACTTTATAACTTTTTCTCAATTTTAACAGCAGTTGGAGCTTCACCACCATGCCAGGTAAATCTTGGTCTGATTCTCATTGGATAAATTCTTTCTGAATTATCATCTAAGATTATTGCAGAACCCTTTAAGCTCGGTAAATCATCCATATATTGTTTTATACCTGAAAGAAGATAACTTTGCATTATCTGATTTAATGCGTCTAAATCTTGAGCAGATGTAACTCTATGCGAGATTACAAGATCTGATTGAGTCATAACATCTCTATGAATCTGCCCGGGTTGTTGTGTTGCAAGAACCAAGGAAATTCCTGGTTGCCGTCCTTCTCTTAATAATTGAACCAAAGCGTCTGTTGCTATTGTTTTTTTGTTTAATGGTAGAAATTCATGGGCTTCATCTATAAACATCCAAACTAAAGGGGATTCCTTTTTTTCAGCTGAAGATAGAAAATTGAGACCGGAGGATACTGATTTTATTTCTTCCTTTTTTCTTGCATCCATTCTTTGATTAAAAATTTTTCTTGAAACTAAGCTAATAACTAATGCTCTTACATTATAGGATCCTATAGAATTATATACACTTAAATCTAAAATAGAGGTGATCCCTGCAGAAATTAAATCTTTTACTTGAGTAGATTCCTCACTTTCTTTAGCAAATATTCCCCATGTATTTGCTGCTTCAAATAATCCTATTGCAGCATTTTTAGTTTCTTGAGAAGTTTTTTGATCGTTTTCTAAATTAGATATTATCTCATTAATATTAAAATCTCTTTTTTCTTTTAATTTAGTTATTGTCCTTTCAATTAAGACAGCTATAGGATTTGTGATATCTAATCCAAAAGTTATAACCCAGTCTTCGGAATTCATCTCTGTAATATCTAAAGCAAATTTTGAATCTGCAGGAATACCCTTTTCTAGATAATTATCATAATGACCGAATGGCACGAAAATTTTTACAGGAAGATTTTTGGGGTTTAATTCCCAATCCCTTAATAACTCCTTATCTTTTTCATTTTGAAATTTCATTGTCCAATAAATTCCCATTGTATCAAATATTAATGATGCAATATTTTGACTTGTATCTTTTGGCAAATTAGTTAATTCTTCTGCTATGACTCCAAGTGAATAACTTTTGCCCCCTCCTCTCTTTCCTGCTACGAGGACAACATGGCTTCTTGCAATATCCATCAAAATTCTATTAGAAAGAGAATTATACTGGCCCATTTTCACATAACTTTTTCCAATATTAATTAAACCTCTATCACCCAATATCTCTTTATCATATTCATTTCTCCCAACTACTATATTATATGGCATATTTAAAAAAAGTTAAATAGATTTTTAATTCTTTGGTTTAAATAGGCTTATCCAAATAATTAATTTCTTCATCACTAAGCCTTAATTCTCTTCTTACTTCAGGATTTTTTAGGATATTCCTTATTATTGGAAATTCACTCATTATGCGCTTCTCTCCAACATGAACCTTTCTCGCATATTTTTTAGCAATTGATTTTTTCTTAAATGTCTTTTGATTATTCATCCATATTTTCAATATTCTTGTTGGTTTTTTATAACTTGTAAATCCTGGTTTTACATCTTTTTTTGAAGATGAAACCCCATAACTTAATAAAATGTTTTCATAAACCAAAAATCTCCAATATTGCTGTCTGTAAATTCTTTTTCTAAATATGTCAACCTTGCTTAGTAAATCATATGCTCTTTTTAATTCTCTTCTCTGATATTCTGCAGGAATATTCTCTTCAACCCACAAAATTATCTCATCTATAGGCATTTTTACAGAGTCATATATACTTAGAGTCTCATTTGTTGGTTTTCCTTTAAAAACTAACTTTAATGCATTAAAAATATCTGTCTCCTTATTTCTCTCATCAACTAAATTACTAGAAGGGTCTTTTGTAATTGATGCTGTTTGCAAGTCATTTATTGCAGATCTTAAATCTCCCTTAGCATTTATTGCAATCTTTGTTAAAAAATTATTATTAATAAAATTGTTTTCTTTTCTTAAAACATTAATCATAACATCTTTTATTGAATTGTAATTAATTTCCTTTAATCTTACAAGCTCTGATTTCTTTCTTAACCCACTTAATTTAGGAGCCCAGATATTATTTGCAGTTATAATTATCGGATAATTTGTAAGAGTAATTAAAGATAATAATTCCATTAATCCTCCCCTATCAACAGCAGAAATCCCATCAACTTCATCAACTAGAATTATCTTACCTTTTCTTATTAGTGATTTTTGTTCAATTGCAGGTCTTAGAATTTCCTTTAATTTTAGTTTATTTCTCAAATCAGATGCATTTAATTCAAATATCTCTAAATTTTCTTCTTTTGCAATTACATGTGCCAGAGTTGTTTTTCCAATTCCCGGAGGTCCATGAAGAACTAATGCTTTTCTTGGAGTTTTTGTTAGTTTTCCCAAATAAAAAGTTCCAATAAAATTTTTTATCTTTAATATCGCTTCATCTTGATCTTTAATTTCGTGGAGAGATTTTGGTCTATGTTTTTCAGTCCATTGCATTTTAATTATAAATTATATTTATCTCTAAAAAATTTCACCTTTTCTTCTAATTTTTCTTAATTTTCTTATTAATACTCTTTCTATTTCTTTTAATTTTGATTTATGAAATACCCTATATCTATCTAACCACCCACTTTCAAGAGAATCTTCTTTACAAAATTTGTAATATATATTATGATATCTCTCCATAATAGAATTCATTTTTATTTACCAATTCCTGCAAGCACAAAACTTGCAATAAGTGACTGTAATTGAATAAAAGGATCAGATCCTTCAACAATTCTAAATTCAGTTTCTCCTGTTTTCTCAGTTAGTTTTACTTTTAGTTCTGGTTCTACTGGAAGATTCCATATCTCTTTTTGAATTGCTTTAATTATATCTTCGCCCGAGATACTTTCTTTTAACATAACATCAAGAAGTTTTTCTCTTGATTTCTGAAAATCTCCTGATAATGCATAATCAAGAATAATCTTGATATCTTTTGGTTTTGAACTAGAAAGTATTGTTGAAATAAGCTCAGAATTTATATCTGGAGAGATGGATGCTGTTGATTGAATTAAATTAATGCATCTTCTGCAATCTCCTTCACTACCTTCGTATAATGCTTCTATTGAATTTTGATCTATTGTTAAATTCTCAGTTTCTGCAATTTTTTTAATTACTCTTTCAATATCTTTTTTCTCCAAGATTTTAAATCTAAAAAGTACACATCTTGATTGAATAGGATCAATAACCTTACTTGAATAATTAACACTCAGGATAAATCTGCATGTTGCTGAATAATTTTCCATTGTTCTTCTTAAGGCTTGTTGAGCTTCTGGAGTTAATGCATCAGCTTCATCGAGAAATATTACTTTAAAAGGAACACTCCCTAGTGATTTTGTTCTTGCAAAATTTTTCACTTTCTCTCTTACAATTTGTATACCTCTTTCATCTGAGGCATTTAATTCTAGATAATTCTCTTTCCAGTTTTCTTTAAATAGTTCTTTTACAATTATTAGTGCTAATGTTGATTTTCCTGTTCCTGCAGGTCCTGCAAATAAGAAATGAGGAATATTGAGTGAATTTGTTAGTGCTTCAACTCTTTTTATAATTTCTTCTTGCCCAACAACATCAGAGAATCTAGAAGGGCGAAATTTTTCTGTCCAGATTTCGCTTTCCATAAAAAGTTAAAATTAGATTTGCTTATAAAGATTTTGATGGTTAAGAATTATTATATTGTATTTAAAGAATAAACTCCCTTTGTTTAAGAAGAATTCCTTCATCTACCTTTTTTTAGTAAATTCCCTGTTTGAATTGATTCATTTCCAAAAAATTTAGATATTTCTTGTCTCCTAAGATCATAATCACCACTCCATTTCTTCCAATCATAAAATTTCATAATATTTTTATTAGTAATTTCTCTTATATTATTTACTTCTAGCACGTCTAACTTTTCTTTTATGCTTTTCTTTTCTAAGTCTTTTACGTTGCCATTTCCAACGCATTTGACGTTTTTTTTTCCATCTACGGCTTGATCGCTTCATAGAATTTTGAAGAAGATATTAGTTTAAAAAGTTTGCGCAAAAACTATTTGGTATCATGTAAATCTTTAAATAATTATATAATTTATAAATCTCATGTTAAAAGATTATAAAATTAACTATCTTCAGATTAATAATCAAAACATACTAACTATAGAATCCCCTCAAGGAGAAAAATATGGTCTTGCAGAGTGTATTGAAGAAGAAAGTTATTTTTCTTTATCATCAGAACAAGTAAAAGACCTGGTGAATGAGATGAGAAAAGTAACTCCGAAGAAAATTCCTATAAAGGAAAGTAAATTAGTTGCAGATTTAATTGAACATGTTGAGAAAGGGGGTCCAGGTATCCCTTCTAACCTAATACTAGAGGAAACAAGAAATATTCTTGGCGATAGGGACTAATCACCGACTCCTTTTTACTCCGATTCTTTCGCAATATCTTCTAATTAGGCATTTAGAACACCATGGGGAAATTGGTTGACATATAGTCTGTCCAAATAAGACAAATATGGCATTAAATTCATTCCAATATTTTCTTGGAAGAATTTTTTCAAGTTCAAATTCAGTTTGTTTAGGAGTTTTAGTTTTAATCCATCCAAGCCTATTAGGGATTCTATGACAATGAGTGTCAATTGGTAGAACTTGTTTTCCGAAAGCAAAAGCTAAAACTATATTTGCTGTTTTTGGACCAACTCCCTTTATAGATAGTAATTCTTCTTTATTTTTTGGGACTTTATTATCATATTTTTTAATTAAAATCGATGAAACATTTTTTAATATTCTTGATTTCTTCTTATAGTGCCCTGATGAAAATATTAACTTTTCTAGTTTTTTTATTGGAAGTTTTATAATTTTCTTAGGTGTATCTGCAACGGCATAAAGTTTTCTTGAAGAAATTTCAGTATTTTTATCCCGTGTCCTTAATGATAATAAACAAGAGATTAAAATCTTAAATGCATTTGGTTTTTTTCTCATACGATTTAATGTAGTCTTTTCATTAGAAGGATATTCTTTTGAAAGTATTTTCATAATTCTCTCTATTTGTTTCTTTTTCATTTGAATATTAACGCCCCCGCCGGGATTTGAACCCGGGTCACCACCGTTCCCTAAAAAGAGATTTGCATTTAGATGCATAGATCTTATCTCTCATCGAGATTTAATCACCTCTTCTCTAGATTTTGAGAGGGTGGAATCCTTGGCCGCTAGACTACAGGGGCATGTAGAAAATTAAGAATAATTGTTTTATAAATTTATTTTATTTAATTAAGAAAACTCTGTCATTTGGTCTTACTTTTTCAGGGACTTTTATTCCAATATGCTCTCCTTTTTTTGCTTCTTTTACACTTTCTTTTTCTATTTGTATACTTTCTATTCCTACTTCAAAATCAGTAGTATTTCCTTTTATATGAATCTTGTCACCGACTTTTAGTTTACCTGAGAGTTTTATTGCAGCAACACTTACATGACTAAAATAGCTAGAAACTTTTCCAATCTCTTTTTCTGCCATCTTTCATGTAGGAATCTAGAATATATAAATTTTACTAAATAGCCCTAGCAGGATTCGAACCTGCGTCACGAGATTCAGAGTCTCGTATCCTTGACCAACTAGACTATAGGGCTTTGTTAGTATTTTTCTGTAAATTAAGTATAAAAGTTTATTGATATGTTTTAGAAATATTTTTATAGTCATTGTTCTTTTTGTAATTATGGCCATGGGCATTACTCTGCTTGTTATATCTGTATTAAGTATTGCTATATGGGTAATTATAGAAATAAAGAGGTTAAAACATAAGTTATTTGCAATATTTCTAATAGGATTATTATTATTTGCATATTTTGGTTCTTTAGTCGCATTTAAGGGGGAAGATATTGATTACAAAACAATACCTGGATTAATTGATGCAACTAAAATTTATTTTTCTTGGCTTAGTTTTATCTTTAATAATATGAAAACTATAACTGCGGGGGCAGTTCAGATGGATTGGGAAAGTAATGAGACTATTAAATCATAGGTTATTTAGAGAAAAGATTAAAAACCCTTTATTCTTAATAATATAAGCATGGCTAAAAAAAGGGTGAAAAAATCTAGGAAAGTTAGAAAATCTGTTAGAAAGTCAAAAAAATCAAGTCCTAAAAAAAATAAAGTAGGTTTGGTTTTAAAAAATTTAGTTTTATCTATTGTTTTGTTTGTTTTATCATTATTTCTATATAATGTTTCTTCAAATGAATTATTAAGTAATTTATTTTGGATTCTTGCATTAATAACAGGATTTGTTAGTCTAGCATTTTTAATTGCATGGTTAGCATTAATTGTTCTTAGATATTCAAATAAATAATTTTTTATAAGTTTTTTCTTAGATTTCTAGTATGCCTCAGTAGCTCAGTTGGTTAGAGCGTTACATTGGTAATGTAGAGGTCCTGAGTTCAATCCTCAGCTGAGGCTTGTATTGTTAATATTACAATTACTAAATAATTATGATATTGACTCTTTTATCTATTTTCTAAGGGTAATTAGGTATAAAAGAGCTCTTTAGTCAAAATAGATATTGAAAAGAATCTAGAAAGAAGATGATTGTATTACTTTTTAGGGAGTTTCACTTAAGGATTAGATTTATAAAACCTTATTCTTAGAGTGAAATATGAGAAAAGAATGTAATTTAGATAATTTAAAAGAAGATTATAAGAAGATACAAAAAGAATATAGTTTACCTAGTTTTGAAAAATTAAATGAGGATTTTCAAATAGAAAAAATTGCAGAAGTTGAGACAGATTGTTTAGTAAGAGAAATAAGAAAATTTGTTGCAGATAAATTCTCAAATTATCTAAGATTTATTGAGGCTATTTTACACCCAGTAAATGCTCCAATGTTTATTTTCTCTGTGATTAAATCAATTGATATTGAAGATAAAAATAAGTTAGTAGAGATCTATAAAAAATTAGCAAAAACAGAAGTTAGATTAGTTGAAGTAGATGTTGATTTCTCCTTAAAAAAGGAAGCTGAATTTATTAATGAATCTTATAAGTTATGGCAGGGAATTAAAAAAGATTTACTTGATGTTATTGATAAAATAAAGAAGAATTGGGATAATAAGTTTGAAGTTAATAACAAGGGTTATTTTGGCTAGGATTTATAAAAACAATAATATAATTCCAATTATTAAAAATATATCCAAGAGTATTTCGAATTTGTTTATTTTTTCAATCATCCCAAATTCTTTAATTGTCATCTTTTCTTTAATTTTAAGAATATTCAAATGAGTATAATCCATAAATAAATGAGAATAATACCCTAATCCGATAATCCAAAACCAAGTCTTATTATAATAATACAATAAGATAATAATTAATGTAATTAAGATAATCCCAATATAATGATGGATAAAACTTCGACCCTTATAAAGTCCATTAATTGCTCTATTCCAAGCATGTTTTATATTCATTTCCTTATAACGCAAAACAAATACAACGAAATGATCAATATCAACTAATAATCCTGCAAGAGCAACAAAAAAAGCTATTTTATAATCAAAAATACCAAATTTTACAAATATACTTGCAATAAAAAACGAAAATAAAAAATGAGTTTGAGGGTACATGTAAATAATATTATAAAATAGTTTTTTAAACTTATGATAGTTTTAAAAAATTAATTTAATTAGATTATAAATGGTAAAAGTTTATATTAATCAAGGAAAAGATGAAATTGAAACAACAATTAAAATTTTAGAAAAAGCAAAACCAAAAATAGGGGAAAAAGTTTTAATTAAACCTAATTTAACTATGCCTTATTCTTCTAAATTAAACATATGTACTTCTCCCAAAGTTATTGAGGGAATTATTAGATATTTAAAATGTAATGGAATTAAAGATATTATTATTGGAGAGGGAGCAGGAGGAGCTAAAAATATGTCTAAACATTTTAAAATTACAGGATATAAAAGACTATCAGACAAATTAAATATTCCTTTAATAAATTTAAATAAAGATAAAAAAGTAAAATTAAAAATAAAAAGAGGAAATTATCTAAAAGAAATTAATATTGCTAAAACAGTTCTAGATAGATATGTTATTAATGTTCCAAAGATGAAAACTCATAGAATGTCTATTACGACTCTTTCCATGAAAAATATGATGGGAACTATTTTACCCTATAATAAAAAAGCAATTTTACATCCTTTATATTTTAAGTTTATGCATAAGGCATTGAAAGAAAAAAGAGTATTAACAGAAAAAGAATTTAAAATAGTTCAGGAAGAGTTTTTTAAAAGATTAGCTGATTTTTATTTTGTTCTTAAACCACAACTTAATATTATTGATGCATTTACAGGAAGAGAAGGAGATGGATTAACAAAGGAATATGGAAAAAGTGTAAAATTTGGATATGTACTTCTTAGTGAGAGTATTCTTGCAATTGATTATGTTGGAACTTCTCTTATGGATTTAAAGCCGTTTGATACTTATCTTAAAAATTTAAAGAGTAAAATTAAAAACATAAAGATTATTTCTAATAAACCATTAAACAAAATAAGAAAAAAATTTAAACCAATTTTATTAACAGAAAAAATTAAGATTTAAAATGAAGATAATTGCTTTTACAACACATAATCAGAAATTTAAACATCCCGAAGAAGATGCATTTAAATATTATTCAGATAAGGGAAAAATTTTAGTTGCTGTTTCAGATGGAATTACTAGGGATTTAGTAAAAGGAACATATCCCAATCCGAGCCCCGCAAAAATTGCAGCTGATTTATTTACAAATTCTTTTATTAAATATATAAAAAAGAAAAAATTAACAAGTAATCTAATTAAAGAGACTTTTGAAGATATTAATAATAAAATAAAATATTTAAATAAAAAAAAGAATCCAAATCCAGATTATTTAGTAAATGATTTGTGGGCATGCGTGGCTGTTGGAGGAATTATAAAAAATAATTATTTATATTATGGATTTATTGCAGATTGTGGAGTTGTTATTTTTAATAAAAATGGGAAATTAAAATTTAAAACAAGAGATGAAGGACCAGGTATGAAAGGAAGTATAGATAATGACTTAGCAAAAAAATATAAAACTTCTTTTAATGAAACTAAAGGAAGAAAAATTATTAGAAGTTTATATAGAAATAATATTAAAAATCCTCTTGCTTATGGGGCTATAACTGGAGAAAAATCTTTTATAAATTATTTAAGAGTAGGAAAGATTAAGGTAAGTAAAGGGAATTATGTTATTTTTTATAGTGATGGATTGAAGCCGATTATATTTTCTAATAATTTTCAAAATAAATTAAAAAAACAAGATATTGGAGGATTAAATAAATTATGTGACTATAAAGTTAAATCAGAAGGAACTTTAGTTATAATTTCTTTATAATTCTAACTCTTCAAAAATTTCTTTTAAACTAATTTCAAATAATGCAACTGGCATTTTTATCCTCCAGTTTTTCAATATCTTGGGATGAATTTCTCCAATAAATCCTATTTTTTTATCTTCAATAAATATTTCTGCAACTCGTCCTTCTATAAGATATGCAGGAAATCTCTCAGGTTCTTTTACCTGTATCTCTATATTTAACATTCTAGATAAATATTCGAGAATTTGTTTTATTTTTGTAAAATTACCCGGTGTAATTGCAACTCCAAGATTTTCTTCTTCAACTATTTCTCCATTCAAATTAAAAACTTTTCCTATTTCAAAAATTTTCTGAGGATATTCTGAATCAATATTTTCTGCAAAGTTTTTTAATAAATAATGTGCAAGATTCTCTCTTAAAATTGTGTAATCTGTTTTTGATTCTTCTAATTCAATAGAATTCTTTTCTTGTATTCCCATTTTTTTAAATTG
>Ga0066859_10000144_pt1 | contig 22368 bp, 19 predicted proteins | sample ETNtaG_16_FD_65600 | JGI IMG/M metagenome (GOLD analysis project Ga0066859, IMG submission 65600) | Marine microbial and viral communities from oxygen minimum zone, Eastern Pacific Ocean - ETNP201406SV199 | ecosystem: Environmental > Aquatic > Marine > Oceanic | place: Pacific Ocean: Eastern... | reverse complement strand
AGGAGCTAATATGTCAAAGCAGCCAAAGAACCCTTTCCATCCAGGTGAAATGTTACTCGAAGAATTTCTCGAACCAAAGGGCATGACCCAAGCTGAGTTTGCGCGCCAACTTGGCTGGACCAAAGCAAGGCTGAATGAGCTGATTCGAGGTAAGCGTGGCATTACAGCAGAATCAGCACTGGATCTTGCAGATGCCCTGGGAACATCACCAAAGCTCTGGATGAACCTTCAGGCAACTTATGATCTTGATCGGGCAATTTCCGCAAGAAACGTGGCATAGCGTACTACCCACATCTGGATACGAGCTCGCCGAATACCATTGTGACTCGCCAGCTTAAAAGCCAGGAGTATAGGAACCATTAACGCCCTATTCTGAGAAATCTGCAAGTATGATTTGATAGCTACAGGTCATTCTCTATAGCACGCGACCCGGTCCTTGGGGTAAAATTCCTCGAAAACAGCGATATTTGATTTTATTGGAGTGAAGGTTCGGTGAACACTTGTGGTGCTTCTCAGTACCATCCTGCTTGGGTAAACCCGACCATGGTAGATGCAAAAAATGAAACTAGGCGTTGTTCCTCCGTTAGGGGCTAGGGTCGATTTATATAAAGGCACAGATACATAGGGGAAAAACCGACCGAAAAGAAAACTTGTATTATTCACAGAGAAGAACGAACAATAATGACAGGTCAAATTAGATCAAATGGAACAAAATTGGTTAGAACAAAAGTGGTAGCACAAAAAAATAGTATATTACATGTACCTACACAATTTGGAACAGTAAATAATCTGCTAATAAATCAAGAATTATATGGAAAGTTTAAATATGGAGATATCATTAAAAAAGGAAATTTTGGGGTAGGTACTTTTAACGGGCTAGATGGGGAAATGGTAGCTGTTGACGGGCAATTTTATCAAATAGACACTAAGCTTAACGCTAGGATTGTTCGTAATAACCAAGAAACACCCATAGCTAAAGTTATAAATTTCCCAGAAAAGGTAGATATACAGGAAACTTGTAGAGAAATTTCATCAATAGAAAAATTAATAAAATATTTACATCGCTTTATTCAAAAAGATAGTTATTTTGCATGTCGTATTGATGGTGCTTTTGATAGCATTTTAGCTAGAAGCCACTCTAAAATAAAAAAACCTTACCAAAAAATTTCTGTAAAAGAATCTAGACCTCTTGGTGAGCACCTTAGGTTGTTTAGCGAGCTTTATCCAGATGATATAGCAACGTTACTGAATATAAATGGAACAATGGTTGGATTTTATACTCCTGAAAGCGTGAATCGTGATATTGATCTCCCAGGATGGCATTTTCATTTTATAGCGGATGGAGAAAAGTTTAAGCGCGGCGGACATGTTTTAGATTGTTTTGTTAAGGATGCAAAAATTAACCTTCTTCAAGTAGAGCCTCCCAGATTGGCCTTCAGAAGTGGACCCCACTGACTGGGCAAAAATTGGACGCTGTTAAGTGGTTCCTCCATGATGAGTATTACGCTCAGGAGCAAAACCATGAGAAGACCAAGACGAAACCATTCACCTGAATTCAAAGCCAAGGTGGGTGGTTAGGAAGAATAACCACGCTTTTCCCACCCTGAGAAAAGTATCCTGGATCCAGCCAGTTAGCTGCCGTCTCCGTTAGCCCACCTGAACATGAAAATATTTTGGTCGAAATGGCGGTGTTACCTGCTTCAAGTGTATGGATAGTGCGATTTCAGCACTTGGCATATTTCAGTAGCAACTCATTAGTTTCAGCCAAATTGAAAGCTTCAGACGCGAACCCGTCTCCCAGCCACTCATTCATGCTTTCAAATTCTTCGTGGTCAGGGTCAGTGATGATTTCTAATAGGTTTCGATACCCATATACGCCTCCGCAATCTTCAGGAGGGCAGGCTCTTTCGCCATCTATGCACAGTGGCATTTTGGCAACCGTGTCAAAGGGTAAAATCTTCTCCAATATCACATCGTGCTGCCACCCATCCCCAAAGTCATACTCGTAAACTATTTTGTCGCCTTCACTGGATAGTAATTTCGACATCCGTACTGACTTCTCATCCTTAATGCCCAGTTCATCGTATTCGTCAGGCTCACCATAAGATTCGCCATTGCCATTGAAAACATGGAGGTGGGAATCGAGCCAACCCATAGCAACCTGAATCACTGTATGCAATTTTGGCAACTTGATTGAGGATGGCACTAATACTGTTCGCCATATCTCAGGCTCCACACCGACCAGCGTGATTCTCAACTGGTATATGAATTTCAATTTTGTTGGCATTTATGAATCCGTTCTTTGTTTTGGTAAGTCATCGTTAGCTAGCCGATATTCGTATGTCTGACTTTCATCACACCTATTGATGATTGTCGTCTCCTCCACAGATGCATCCATGGTCCAGTAGACCTTGCCTGACTCTCCATAATATGTGTTGGTAGTATCGTAAAACTTTTCGAGGTGGCCATAATTTCTTATATGCAGGACAAGCGCCAGAAAGAGATTTTCATCTACATCCTCTCTCACTAAGTATTCATGAGGCCATGTTGAAGCCGCCCGCAGCACCGGCGTACAGCAAGCCATTCCTATCGGCAACCGCGGCTACAACGCCAGGGACAAAGGATGTCTCACTAAGCAAAGTATCGAGCGTCCCGCTCAGACAATAATTGGTTGGTGTAGTCATCAGGATATTTTAACCGGCTAGGAAGAATAAACCACCTTTCAGTTATAGTGCTATAGAAAATGACCTGTAGCTATCAAATCATACTTGCAGATTTCTCTGAATAGGGCGTTAATGGTTCCTATACTCTGGTTAATGGTTCCCATGACCCTGACAGATGCTTCTTCATTTGCTACAAGACTGCAGAGGGATAGGGTATTTTGCAATGACCGCGAATTCACCATGGGCAAGTCAAGGCACTGAGATATTGCAGTCTTAATAGACTGTCGATACGCTGGTGCATCACATCATGTTTGTTAGAGAGATCAGCAATGAAACCGCTTGAAGGCATTACAGTAATGGAATTCTCGACCATGATCACGGCTTCGTTTGCGGCCATGATGATGGCAGAGCAAGGGGCGCGCGTTATCAAGGTCGAACCGATAGACGTGGGTGATCCCATGCGCTACATCGGTACGAACAAGGCAGGCATTGCGGCGCTTTTTGCCAATTGCAACCGCGGTAAGCGATCCATCCGGGTGAATATCAAGGAGGAGTCCGGTCAGGCGCTGATTCATGAGATGATTCCCCAGGTGGATATCTTTATCCATAACTTCAGGCCGGGTGTGATGGACAAGCTGAATCTCGGTAGTAACAAACTGCGTAACATCAATCCCAACCTCATCTACACCGCGATATCCGGCTTCGGCAAGGAAGGTCCTCTGGGCAGGGCCCCTGCCTATGATCCGATTATCCAGGCGCATGCCGGCCTGACGGCTACCCAGGGAGAGGGTGAAGAATCAGCTTTTTTCCGGACCTTGATCTGTGACAAGATCACCGCCTATACAGCCTGCCAGGCGGTGACTTGCGCGCTGTACTTCAGGGAGAAAAGTGGAGAGGGTCAGCACATTGATCTTTCAATGCTGGATGCCGGTCTGTTCTTCATTTTCCCGGATGGATTCCAGAATCATACATTGCTGGATGACGATGTGATGCCGGAGCCGCTGCTTATTGATCTGCTGTATGAACTGACGCTCACCAAAGATGGTGCGGTTACTATCTCAGCGGGGAACCAGGACATGATGATGCGCTCGCTGATCGCGATTGGCATGGAGCCCCTGCTGGCCGATGAACGCTTCAACAGCTTCGAGAAGCTCGTCGCGAATCTGGATGAGTTCAAGGCGCTGGTCAGTGTGGCCTACTTAGAGTATACGACCGATGAGGTCATCGAGAGGCTGAAGAAAGCAGATGTACCCTGTGCGCGCTGCTTGAGCAAGGATGAGGTGCTAGAGCAGGATCAAGTGGTAGCCAATGACACGGTTGAAGTGATCGATCACCCGCTCATGGGTAAGATGAGGGTAGTTAAATCACCGGCACGATTTGGTGGTGAGCGATTGAGCCCATCGAGACCGAGCCCGGATCATGGTGAACACACTCGTGAGGTGCTGGCAGAGTTCTTAGTGCCGGAAGACCGGATCGATCAGCTGGCCGAGCATGGCGTGGTAAGCTGATCAGACCGTGAAAGATCCCATCGATTGATATATCGATTAAGATCATCTCACAATGTGATCCTGCCTGACTGTATTGATGGCGTCGTCATAACCCAATTCGGCTAATACCTCATTGGTGTGCTCACTAATTCCTAATAGTGCTATAGAAAATGGCTACAGTGCTAATGGTACCGTATGGGCTGATATCACACAGAAAGTGAGGATCTATTATTGAATGTGAGTCATTGTTCGATGGATTCCCGTCTACGCGGGAACGGCTGCAGGTTTTTCAAGGCACAGCAATAGGCGAATAGTAGATCACCTCTTTCTGATCGTCAGAAAGCGGATCTTTCGTAGCAAGCAGGTCGGTATTCCAGAACATAATGTTAAGGCCATCCGGGCACTCTTTCACATCGGCAATACCATTATTGTCATCGTCGTGGACGGCCTCAAGGCACTCGGAAGTGTCTGCCAACACGTCGTGTTCGTCAAACTGCTGTTCGGTAGTATGATACAGGCCCAGGAAATGCCCAATTTCGTGAAGGACGAAATGTGACGTGGTGTCGGCATAGAAATCATCGGTGCTGACCCGGGTTTTGTTGGCATCGATCAGTATTCCATTGAAGGGACTTTTGATGCCCATGGTACCAGGCAGACCGCCGGAGATGCCGACAATACCGTCACCATCAGGGCCGCTGAAGCTTTCGATAAAGAAGACGTTGATCTTGTCAGCATCACCCATGGTGACGAGATCTGCAGTATCTTCGTCGGTAAAGTCGCTCGAGACCTCGACAAACCTGGTGTCTTCAACGATTGTGATGGGGTCAATGCTGATACCTATATTGTTGTCATTGGCTAATTGAGTAAACTGATCGAGCACCAGAGTTAACTCGTCTAAGTCAATCGTTGTTGTTGTGAGAAATGGTTTGATGTTCAGGACTGCGGGGAAGGTTTCGCCAAGGTCAGGTTCCGGTCCGGTTCGAACTGCGGCTTGCAGGGTCATACCTGACATATCGATGTTGTCTAACGTCGAACTCAAGGTGCCAAGATTGAATTGCCAGTTACCATTTTCGGCAGTGACTTCGGGTTTTCGAGGTACTACGGCACCACACAAGCCTACATCGCAAAATGTCACATCAGGGTAGTTAGGTGATAGTACATCACCATCCGGGTTTGTGAGGGAGTTGATAAACAAGTTGTCGCCCTCGAGGGAGACGTCATCCCCTTGCAGCATTAGGGAAAACGAGACTGTCCGGTTTGGGATGGTCAAAGTTTGATCGGCAGATGTTAAGACCATTTCCCCCAGTTCTGCATTGTTGAGCTGGGTGTAGCCCGTGTCAGGGATCGTTAGGCTGGTGACGGCGAGGGTGGTCAGGGTTGGATCAACATTGATTGATACTGTCACTGTGTTGCTGCTGTCGGCATTGTCGTCCAAGGCTGCGTAGGTGAAGGAATCATCGCCGCTGAAGTCGGTGTCGGGTGTGTAGGTAATGGTGCTCTCTGATACCGTAACGGATCCATTTGCCGGTTGTTCTATAACTGAGGCCGAGACCACGCTGCCATCGGCGTCACTGTCGTTGGCGAGAATGGTGAGATCCGTTGGCGTGTTGTCCAGGACCACAAAGCTGTCAGCACTTGCGATTGGTGCGTCGTTGATGTCGTTGACGGTGATCGTGACTGTTGCGCTTACGCTGGTGCCTGCCGTGTTGTTGACGGTATAGGTGATCGAATCACTGCCATTGAAATCGGCGTCGGGCGTGTAGTCTATGTTGGTTTCATTTAACTCGGCAGAACCGTTTGCTGGCTGAACGGATATCGCAAGCGAGGCAGAATTAATCAGCGTGTCATTCGCCAGAACGTCGATGCTGACAGCACTGTCTTCATCTACACTCGCTGTATCATTGTTGGCCTGCCCCATTGGCGTCGGTGCGGGTGCCGGAGCAGCACTACCTCCGCCACCACCACCGCCTCCGCAGGCAGTCAGGGTTAGGAGTAACACTGGGATGAGATACTTCTTGAACTGCATGGAGTATTGTAACTGGTTTGGGTTGGGTGTCGCGAGTGGAGTGATAGGATGACGAGTGATGTGGGGATGGTCGTTGTTTATTTACGTTAATGTGACCCGGTGTATACGGGTAAATTGATATATGGACTGTACGATATGGTCACGTCAGGCAAGTTAAAGCCGCCAACGCGAGTTGTTGCAATTCGCACCGGTAATTCGCAGGGGAGATGGGGGTTCGACTTCTAATTCTATACTTCGTTATCGAAGCCCTGGCTCATGTCTGAAGCCGGACAGTCACATTCCGGTTTGCCGACAATCTCGGCAGGTACACCGGCGACAGTCACGTGGGGTGGTACATCTTTCATGACCACACTGCCAGCACCGACCTTGGCACCTTCACCAATTTCGATATTGCCGAGAATGGTTGCGTTCGCACCAATCATCACGCCATGTCGCACCTTGGGATGCCTGTCGCCGGATTCTTTGCCGGTTCCTCCGAGGGTTACACCGTGCAGGATCGATACATCGTCTTCGATGACAGCCGTCTCGCCTATGACGAGGCCCGTTGCGTGGTCAAACATAATGCCACAGCCAATATCAGCTGCCGGATGAATATCAACAGCAAATATGGTGCTGACCTGGTTCTGCAGGAAAAAGGCCAGCGAATGATGGTCATTCAGCCACAGCCAGTGGGCGACTCGATGGATCTGCAGGGCATGAAAGCCTTTATAGAAGAGAAACGGGGTAGAGAAGCTGTTGCAGGCCGGGTCGCGCTCGCGGGTGGCCTTAATATCGATTTCTGCGGCCCGTGTGATCGATTCTTCAGCCTCGAAAGCCTCAGTGATAATCTCGCGAAGTGCCATGCTGGAGACGACCGAACTGTCCAGTTTGCTGGCAAGCAGAAAGCTCAATGAACCCTGAAGCGTATCGTGATTAAGCACAGTCGCCTGGAAGAATGTCGCCATAATCGGCTCGAATTCAGCCCGGGCATGAACCTCACGACGCATCGCCTGCCACAAGGAACCCGCCGTCGCTATTTCAGCGATTCTTGATTCCTCAGCCAGTTCTGTCGTGTATCTTTTGTTGATTGATGAGTTCATAGCATGTTCCCTGCATCGAGAGGCGTAGTTTCTATCATTTCAGAGGGAATTCAAGGGTTTAATTATTCCGTTTGGGAATATTTTTTATGCGTTTTGGGGTTATTTCCTCGTTTGATCGACATACTTTCGTCCCACTTGTCATTACTGTTCCATTCCAGTCATTCCCGCGAAAGCGCGAATCTATTGTCTTGTGTGAGTCACAAACCCGTAGATCCCCACTTTCGTGGGGATGACGACTGGAATGACGGGTGACCAATATACACCGCCACCCCCGCCATTTTCACAGGGATGACACCTGGCGCTTGCGTGCCCGGTGTCATCTGGCATTTAATGCCCTTTCCCAAATACGTATCGTTCAAATATGGGTGATTTTAAAAGCATTGGTTTGGTGGCAAGATCAGGCAACGACTCGGTCTTGGAGTCGTTGCGGCGAGTTCGCAGTTTTCTGGTAAACCGGGGTCTGAATGTTCTGGTAGAAGACAGTGTGCATGAGCAGTTGGATGATTGTGAAGGTCCTTCCTTCTCGCAACCTGAGATGTCCGAACAGTGTGATTTGGTGATTGCCGTCGGCGGTGATGGCAACATCCTGCGTGCTGCGCGAAGTTTTGCGCCCCACGGCGTTCCTATTCTCGGGATTAATCGGGGTCGATTAGGTTTCCTCGCTGATGTTTCACCTGAAGATATCGAGAAAAGCGTCGGTGCGGTTCTTGATGGTGATTATGTGACCGAGGAGCACTTCCTTCTTGAGGGTGAAGTGTCGGTAAAGGGGATGAAGGAGATCCCTAGTGCGTTGAATGAAGTGTTAGTTCACTCAGCCAGGCTGCCGAAGATGCTGGAGTTTGATCTGTATATTGATGACGTTTTTGTTTACAACCAGTACTCGGATGGTCTGATTGTTTCATCACCCACAGGATCAACCGCGTATGCCCTGTCAGCTGGGGGGCCGATTATGCATCCCAGCCTGGATGCCATAGTACTGGTACCCATGTTCCCTCATCAGTTGAACAGCAGGCCTCTGGTTGTGCCGGGGAATTCTGAACTCAAGATCGTTATAGGTTCTCATATCGGCATGAACGCCAAGATCAGTTTTGACTCACAGCTGGAGTTTGAGATTGAGCCGGGAGATTCGGTGACGGTTAAAAAGAAGCAAGAGAAATTAAAACTCGTACACCCGCCGGGGCATAGTTTCTATGGGGTGTGTCGGAGTAAGTTGGATTGGGCCAGTCGGGTTGGGGAGTAGGGATAGAGGTGGTCATTCCCACAGCCCTGTCAGTTATCCCCACACCTCTGTCAGTCTCTATTAGTCATCCCTACGAAAGTGGGGATCCGTCGACGAGTGACTCGCAATCATTAGTAGATCCATGCTTTCGCGGGGATAAGCAATAGAGCGCCATTCCCTGACCAGCCCAAACCAGCTAAGACGCCAAATCCTGCGGTGTATCAATATCCCTAATCACCCCAGGGTCCTGAACTTCAACCGTGAAGACATTGTCAGGATGACTGCTGACGACGATACGAGCACCCCTGTCACCCTTCAGCTGCTGGATTTCGTCAAAGTAGTCGTGATGAAAGAGGACCGGGTGACCTCGTTCGCCATCCTTGATTGGGACAACGATGGGTGATGATGCTTTGTGGAACTCGTATTTTCCGAGGATGGATTCCACTGTTTCCGATTGCACGAAGGGCATGTCGCCTAAAAATACCATAGCAGCTTCCCAGTCTACTTTGTGGATAGCGTTCGCTAGGCTGTGAGCCATACCCTGGGCTGAGTCAGGTGCACAGAAGAACTCGACATTGGGATTGCGGATTTTGGCTTCCAGTTCCTTTGCATAAGCCAGGTCGCCAAATCGCAATACGACAAGAACCTTGTCGATGACGCTTGCTGCCTTGTGAATCGATTCTTCGAGCATGGCCTGCCCGGAGGGCAGGGATAATTTTCTCTTATCACCGCCGAATCTTCGGCTGCTGCCTGCTGCGAGGATAATTGCGCCAATCATGATGTTTCTTTAGCTCCTTGCTATCGAATTAGGCAATTCGATAGTCTGCTTTCAACTCCGTCTTTGTTTCATTCCGCAATGCAGCCAGCTGTGCCAGAATTGCGATGGCGATTTCCGCTGGTGTTTTGCTGCCGATCGATAAACCGACCGGGCCGTGCAATTTCGCGATTTCGGCTTCAGTTAAGTCTAGCTGTAATAAGCGTTCCCGCCGCTTCGCAGAGGTTCTGGTTGATCCCATCGCGCCGACAAAAAATGCATCGGTCTTGAGTGCCTCCATCAGCCCCATATCGTCTATACGAGGATCATGAGTCAGCGCGATGATGGCAGAGAACTTGTCATTCGCAAGATCCCTGACTGCATCATCAGGCATTGTGTTGATCAGTTGTACGCCTTCAACCGGCCACTGTTCGATCATCTGTTCGCGTGGATCGCAGACCACGACGTGATAATCGAGAGCCTGTGCCATCTGAGATAGGTAAATTGATACCTGCCCCGCGCCGATCAAAAACAGCTGGTATCTTGGGCCGTAGGTCTGCACCATTTTTAGATCGTTAGCTGATTCGTCATCGATATCACCAATGATCTCGAGGCGTTTGAATCTGTCTTTGTTGTCGACCTGCATGTGGCCTGTATCAATATCAAGCTTGCGCTCTATACAATCTCGATCCTTGAGTCGTCCGACTACCTGCTTCAACGCACCCAGGTGCCTCGTATCCGGCATAGGTTCAATCACGATATGAAGCTGGCCACCACAAGGCAGGCCAAAGCGTTCAGATTCTTCCTGGGTTTTGCCGTAGAGCATGACTTCTGGCGTCGTCTGTGCGAGTTCCCCGTTCTGAAGATTTTCCAGCAGATCTTCTTCCACACAACCACCCGATAGTGATCCTACGACGTGTCCACGACTGTTGCAGCTGAGCAGAGAACCAATCGGCCGGGGTGAAGATCCCCAGGTCTTAGCGACGGTGCAGAGCCAGCACATCTCACCAGCCTCGATCCATTCGGTAAGTTGAGATAACACCTGATGGTCGGCGTTTTCCATAAATTCTGATTCGTAATTGAGAGGGAGGAGTTTATCGCACACGTGTTGTTCGGGAAAGCGACGATCACTCGATCGCCGCTTTCGCGGGGATGACCAGTGCCGCTGAGATGACAGTTGCCGCACGGTTGACAGTTACAGCATGGACATCAAACACCCAAACATGACGCCACCACCCATTTACGATTATCATCACACCATGATAGTAGCAGTTGAAATTGATCGGGATATCGATCTGTCCCTTTTCTCGCGTTTTCTTCATCAGTCTGGCATCTGGCATCGTATTAACGAATCCGGTGATGTGCAGGTGGTGTGGGTGCAGAATGAGGAAGATAAGGAACGGGTAGTGTCACTGTATCGGCAGTTTACCAGTGGTGAATTCGAGCTCAAGGCTGTTAAGCTGAATGTGCCAAAAACGACCAATCAGCTGATTGACCAGTTCATGAGGTCGCCACTTACTGTATCGCTAATTCTAATCAATGTGCTTTGTTTCCCTGTTACATCCGGTGTGGATGAAGGGAACTTCAACGGCTGGTTTCAGATGATGACGCTGTTGGAATTCAAGGTTGCTGGTGGTCATCTCTACTTTGCAGATCTCGAATACACCATGAGTATCGGACAGTATTGGCGACTGCTTACGCCAATGCTGCTGCACTTTGGCTGGATTCATATTGTTTTTAACCTTCTGTGGATTTGGGAAATTGGTCGGCGCATTGAATGGGTTAATGGTGCATCGGTTCTGCTGCTCGTTATTCTTTGTTCTTCACTCGGTGCCAATCTATTGCAGTACGGACTCGCTGGTCCGGGATTGTTCGGTGGTATGTCGGGTGTAGTTTTTGGCCTCCTGGGATTTTCGCTGCTCTGGAGCTTCATCGTGCCTGATATGAGTATCGGTCTACCCAAAGGTATTTACGTATTCATGCTGGTCTTTCTGGTGGTTGGGTTTACCGGGGCAATTGACCTGCTGGGTCTTGGATCACTGGCAAATGGTGCCCACTTAGGCGGACTGTTAGCAGGCGTCACAATTGGTGGTCTGGCTGGTTTGTTAAAAAAGACCTGAACTTGCCGGCTTCAGCTCAACATCGTATGAAGTAAATCGTCTGAGATTGATGACACCACAGTCAAATATCAGGTACTGCCCTTTGATCCCGAGCAGTGTGCCTTCGATGGAGGGTGTCTTATCAAAGTTCATAGAAACGATTTTTGTCGGGTATTGCTGGACGGGATAGATGATGTCCTGAACCCCCGTATCTATTGCTTGGACAGCCTGCAGTCCAAATCTGTCCTGGAGTTCTGATAGTTCGGATGTGACCCTACCCATCAAGTCATCTCTGGTCTGCTTCAGATCAACAGGTGGATTGTCACCCTTCAGCATACGTCGCCATTGGGTTTTGTCAGTAACGTGCTGTTTGAATATCGTTTCCACCAAACCTGACACTTGCCGCGAATTCACTCTAAAGATCGGAACTGCCTGCACCGCACCCTGATCAATCCAGCGGGTAGGGAGTTGATCTGGTTTGGTGATGCCTACCTTGACGCCAGACGAATTGGCAAGATACACAAGGTGCGGCTGCATGCAGAATTCTTTCCCCCAAACCGAATCACGGCATGTACCCTTTTCAAAGTGGCAACGCTCAGGGCTGACGATGCAGAGATCACATTGTGGTAGCTTCTTGAAACAGGGATAGCAGAATCCCTGACCATAACTTTTTTTACTAGCCTGCCCACAATGAAGGCAGCGAATGCGACCGTGGAAAATTAGCTGGATTCGATCGCCCAGGTAGGGATTTAGGTGGAACTCTTCCTCGCCCAGGGGAAGGTAATAATCGACCGGATCATTCAACCGGTTGGTCATTTTTCGAAGGAAACCGCGCATCGGGGAAGTGTAGCACGATAGTGTCGTATCGAGTCCGTCATCCCGGACTTGGTCAGGGATCCATCCCGGGTGTCATTCGCGATGCATGGATTCCGGATAAGTACTGGTGCACTTTCCGTAATGACAGGAACATGACGGTAACGGGCGAAAAAAGTACAATTGCGGCTCCCAATCCTGGCACCTATACGACGTTTTACACAGGCGAGCAGCAACATGAAAGAAGGCCAACCCAAAGCCATCGAACTGAAGGACTACAAGGTTCCTCCTTATCTGATTGAGACAACCCAACTGCATGTCGATATCGATGAGGATGTCACCCACGTTACGGCGACCTTAAAGTTCAAAAAGAACCCTGAATCCACGGAAAAAGGATCCGATCTTATCCTTGATGGGGGGAGGGATCTGGATACCCGTTTAATCACCATCGATGATAGAGAACTCTTGTCCAATGAGTACTCGATTGAAGATGAGTCTTTAACTCTGTTCGCAGTTCCTGACGAGTTTGAACTGGTGACGAAGGTCGATATCAAACCCCAGGAAAATACTACACTTGAAGGCTTGTACAAGTCTGGAGATATGTTCTGCACACAGTGTGAGGCAGAGGGCTTTAGAAATATTACCTGGTTTTCGGATCGACCCGATGTGATGTCGAAGTATACAACCACCATCAAGGCGAATAAGTCGTCCTATCCGATTCTATTATCCAATGGCAATGAGATTGATCGGGGAGAGGAGGGTGAGAAGCACTGGGTGACCTGGCAGGATCCTTTTAACAAACCAGCATATCTGTTTGCGTTAGTTGCTGGTGACCTGCGTCATATTGAGGACAGCTTTACGACGATGAGTGGCCGCGAGATCAAGTTGCAGATTTTCACCGAGGCACACAATGTCGATAAGTTGGATCATGCCATGGTCTCGTTGAAGAAATCGATGGCCTGGGATGAGCAGGCTTATGGTCGGGAGTACGATCTGGATATCTTCATGATCGTTGCTGTTGAGAGTTTCAATATGGGTGCGATGGAGAATAAGGGGCTCAATGTCTTTAACACTTCCTGCGTTCTCGCGCGCCCGGATACTACAACAGATGCTGCCTACCAGCGGGTCGAGGGTGTTGTCGCACATGAGTACTTCCATAACTGGTCCGGTAACCGGGTGACCTGTCGGGACTGGTTTCAGCTCAGCCTGAAAGAGGGTTTCACGGTACTGCGAGATCAGCAGTTCTCTGCAGATATGGGTTCTGCTGCGGTATGCAGGTCTCAGGGAGTCACAGCGCTGAGGAGTGCCCAGTTTCCGGAGGATGCAGGCCCGATGGCGCATCCCATTCGACCAGATTCCTACATTGAAATTAATAACTTCTATACCGCTACGGTTTACGAGAAGGGCGCAGAAGTCGTGGGAATGATTCGAACCTTGCTGGGGGCTGACAGGTTCAGAAAGGGGACAGATCTCTATTTTGAATGGCATGACGGTCAGGCGGTCACCACTGAAGATTTTGTTACTGCCATGGAAGATGCTAATGGTATTGAGCTGGTGCAGTTCCGTCGCTGGTACAGTCAGGCGGGTACCCCTACTCTGATGGTTTCGGGTGAGTACGATGAGACCGAAAAGACTTTTTCACTGACGGTGAAGCAGAGTTGTCTGCCGACGCCACAGCAGGAGAAGAAGGAACCCTTTCATATGCCGTTGGCGATGGGCTTGATTGGTTCTGATGGTAAGGATATCGAGTTCGATTTTGATGGACTGGATATTGCTAATATTAATGACGAGGGGCAGTACACGGCGGTGCTGAATATCCGTGAGGCAGAGCAGACGTTTGTTTTTAAGGATATTGAGACCAGACCGGTGCCATCGCTGCTGCGGAGATTTTCTGCTCCCGTGAAGCTTGTTTACGACTACAGCCGTGACGAACTGCTCTACCTGATGAGCAATGACAGTGATGGATTCAATCGTTGGGAGGCCGGGCAAAGATTGGCGGTTGATGTGATCCAGGAAGTTGTGGGCCAGCTGCAGCTTGGTCAAACGCCTGTTGTTGACGAGAGACTGATCCATGCCTGTGAATATATCCTTAACGAGGCACTCGAACATGATCGGGATGGGTTGGTAGACAAGGCCATGATTGCTTTCATGCTGGTGCTGCCAACAGAAGCGTATCTGGCTGAACTTACCGAAACTGCTGATGTCGATGCGATTCACGCTGCGAGAGAGCTGGTACGGGATACGATTGCTCGCAGGCTTTCAGGAATTTTGCTTGCCATCTACAAGCTGAATCAGTCCGATAAAGCCTATGCGCCCGAGGCTGATGATATTGCCCAGCGAGCGCTTAAGAATATTGCTTTGTCCTATCTGATGCAGCCTGACGATACAGAAATGGTGAACCTCTGCGTCCAGCAATTCGAGAACTCAGATAACATGACAGATACCAGTGCGGCAATTCGAGCTCTGGTTAACTCATCTGCACCTGATGCTGTGAAGGCCAGGGAGGCGACACTCACCGAATTCTACAATCGCTGGTCAGATGAAGCCCTGGTTGTGGATCAGTGGTTCAGTCTTCAGGCGTCCTGTCATTTGCCCAATGCATTAGAGCGTGTGAAGACGCTGATGCAGCATGAAGTCTTCACTATGAAAAATCCCAACCGGATGCGATCTGTTGTTGTGGCATTTGCGTTTCAGAACGGCGTAAATTTTCATCAGAAGGATGGGTCAGGATATCGGTTCCTGGCTGATTGTGTGATTGAGTTAAACGCTATCAATCCGCAGATGGCTGCGAGGATAATGAGTCCGCTGTCCAGATGGAGGAAGTACGATGAAGATCGGCAGGAGATGATGAAACGGGAGCTTGAAAGGATACTAGATACAGAGAATCTGTCTCCTGATGTTTTTGAGATTGCTAGTAAGAGTTTGTAATCATCTCCAACCAGCTATCGTCCCCACGAAAGTACACAGCGCTTAGGGTTTTAAACCCAAAACACCGAACCTGCAACGTTCTTAGCCTTACTGGCAACTTTTATTCCGGACAGCAGTGCGCCTGCGCGGGGATGACATTTCCTTTGTAGTTGGCGTTTCGCTTTATGCAATAATCAAACAGGATTCAACGCCTCAACCAGCGCCGCTTTCTTGTGTCTGGCACGCTTATGTTTATTCAGTTCCTCCACCAAAGTGAGCAGGTTTGCGCCATCCCACTCTGTGCTGCCGTTAGGGGAATAGAGGCAGGTTTCCAGGTTTTTAATTTCATCTGTTAGTGCTTCACTGTGGGTTATAACAGCGAGTTCTCTGGTCGAATCGATGGTGGGGTATTTTGCTTTCCCCCATATGAAGAGCAGGTTGCGGGCGGTGGCTGCCTGGTTTGCTTTGCATGCGGTGATTAGTCTGCGGTAGAGGTCGCTTTTGCTTGCGCCGTTGTCCTCTTCCTCGGGTTCAGCCAGGCTGGGTTGTGCGCTTTGGTGCCACCACAGGAGCAGGGTGATTAGCCAGAGGAGGAACATTGCGGCGGCAACGTACATCCACAGGTCGGTCTGAATCGCTGGTACGGGTTGTTCAGAAACTTCTCCCCTGGTTACCCTGGTTTGAGGTTGAGTTGCTACCTGAGGGACCAGGGGCTGTACCTGGGCAGAAGCTTTGACGATATAGGTTGATGAAGGAATCCGCGCAACTTCCAGTAAATCGGTTTTAGTATTCCACCAGGGGATGACGATTTCGGGGATGACAATCGCGCCATCGCGGGTCGGCACAATGCCAATGGTTGTTGAACGGGTTGAGACAATGCCTTCCTGGCTGACTTTTTGACTCTCAGCCGCAGGATCCTTGTAGGTTTTTGTTCCTTCAATTTCCGTGTTCTCAAAAAGCGGTAGTAATGAGACAGCAAGACCATCAACCGTCATTGAGAGAGTTCGATTGATGGGTTCGCCGACCGTGAAATTCGCTGGAGGTTCACTCCAGGATTCCGAGATCTTAAGGGATTTGGCAGGTAACCAGTTCTCTCCTACAAACGAGGCTGGTTTCGCATTAACAGTAATAGTATGGGCTTCCGAGAGAGCCATGACCTGTTCGCGTGAGGTGGAGAAAAATCCCCGGCCGGTTCTGGTCCCGGAAAAGGCCTGTTTGGGAATTGTCAGTTGGCCGCTTCGTTGAGGATAGATTGCGTAGCGCTTTTCCAGTATGTAGTAACGGCGGTTGTTGGCGACAGCATCGTAGCGGCGTTCGTTTTCAATTGTTTCCACAACGGCATCTTTGACCGCTGGTGCTGCAGGGAAATCACCCGATATATTCTCGACGTAGTAGAGTTTGATTGAATAGATGATCTGACCCTGAACATAAACCTTGTTTGTATCAACGCTGGTGTCAAAAAAGACCAGTTCCTCTTTCTTGCGTTTCTCGGCGGCTGATTGCCTGACGACATTGATGACGATTGGATCGGAGCGGTCGTTACCGAGGCGGAACGCGGGAATAACCAGCTGGCCCAGCCTTCTGGGGCGCAGCAGCACCTCCCAACTGGTTGATGTCTCCGTGGTACTCCTGCCATTGACGGAGGTAATTTTGGTGCTTTGATTGGGTCCTGATTGACGTAGAATCTGAAAGTCCCTGTCCAGTGACGCAAAGTTGGGACCGCCCTGGTTCTGTGAATTCCGGATTGTCACCGTCAGGGCGACCGCGTCCGCTTCAGAGATCTGGGTACGATCGACGGTGACGGACAACTGCCCCTGCACGGTATTTGCCATGACCAGCGAGCAGATTAGTGCGAGCAGTTGCCGCCATCTAAAAGAGTCGGGATTACCAGTTCGATGAATCATGTGGCGTCTTGATACCTCGTTTCAGCCTTTCATTGTACTGCATCATGAACTTTCGCCTCAGCAGTCCACCCGGGTCATCAGGTACCCGCCGCAACCACTGCTGCAATGCTTGCTGTTCTTCTTCATCAAGGGGCTCGGGTTCCGATTCTGAGGCTTGCTGTTCCTCACCTTCCTGTTGTTCCTGTTCCTGCTGCTCGGAATCCTCAGATTCCTGCTCTTCTCCTTCCTTTTGTTCGTCCGACTGTTGCTGATCCTCAGAATCCTGGTTCTGATCCCCCTGTTCGTTCTCTTCGCTGTCCTCTGGGTTCTGATTCTGTTCGTCATTACCTTCCTGCTGCTGTTGTTCCTGCTGCTGTTGTTCGAGAAGCGTCTCAACCAGCTGCTTGTTGAAACCGGCATCCTCGTTCTCAGGATTCAAGGCAAGTGCCTCATCATAAGCGATGATGGCTTCTTCCAACTGACCCTGTCTGGCAAGAGCGTTACCCAGATTGTACTTGCCATCATCGGATTCAGAGCTGGCAAACGCTCTTGCAGCAGCAACAAAGTCCTCTCCTCGATACTGCGCTGCGCCTTTCCACTGCTCGTTTTTAAATAGATCAGCTGCCGTTTTGGCATCCCCCTGCTGCATTGCTTTGCTGGCCTGTTGATCCCTTGTTTCCCATAGATCGTCCCAGAGGGATGCTTCAGCCTCTGGGGTTGGCAGCAGACAGACAAGAACAAGAGACCAGATCCAACCGCGTCTGAAACTGATGGCGGCAAGTGGCAGGAGCAGTAATAGCAACCAGGGACCCTGCTCAAACCAGACGTCGAAATCGCGTTCCAGTTCCCGGAACTGTTCCTGATCAATTAGGGGTTCATCTGCCAGAAGGTAGGCGAGATCATCGTCGATCAGTGTCATTCTGGTGAACCTCCCGCCGGCCACGCCGGCGAAATCTCTAAGTGCAGCGAAGTCAACTCGAGGGATGATCAGCGTACCGTTCTGATCCTTCAGATAAACGTTACTGCGGGTACCGGGAATGGGTGCACCGTCCTCCGTTCCAACTGCCAGCACAGAGACTGGAAACGCAAAGCGGAATTGTCGTGCGACGCGTTGTGCTTCGGCCGCATCTCTGATTTCATCAGTCACGATGACAATGCGACCACTCTTGATCCCAGCATCGTCAAACAGCGTCTTGGCCATTTTTAAGGCGGGTGTGAGTTCGCTGCCAGGTGCGGGCATGATTTCCGGGGAAATCGCCGGGATCATCTCGGCAATGGTCTTGGCATCATCAGTCAGAGGGGAGACGAGATGGGCATCACCAGAATAGACTACCAATGCGGTGACGCCTTCTGCTCGCGCCGCTAACAGATCCAGCAGTTTTCGCTGGGCACGCACCAACCGGTTTGGTTTGACATCTGTGGCATACATTGATCGCGTCAGATCAAACAGGATGACGATTGCGTCTTCACGTTCGTGCACGGGTTGTGGTGTCTTTTGCCAGACGGGCCCTGCAAGAGCAACGATGGCAAGTATCCAGGCAATCAGAATCAGGTACATCGGGTTTCTGCCGGGTTTACCTCCGGGATCGTCAATCAGATACGGTAAGAGCCGAGGATCAATCGTCTGTTCCCAGTTTGAGCCCCGGCCTTGCCGAAGCCCTAGAATGATGACCAGGATCAATGCGGGAATCACAGCGTAGAACCATTCCGGACGCAGAAAATGAAAATTCTCAACTATCGCGTCAGTCAACACGGGATTCACTTTGATGGCTCCATGTTTAACTGCTTTGCCGGTTTGAGCAGTTGGCTGAAGCCGATTCGGACTTGCGGATAAAGCAGGCCAATCAGAAAACTCACCACCAGTGCGAGTCCAAGTGGCCAGTAGTACAGGGATTTGACGGGCCGGTAGGTCTCGAGATCCTGCTCAATAGGCTCGAGACGATCGAGTTCTTTATAGATCGCGGCAAGTTCGCCGCTGTTTCTAGCTCGTTGGTAGATGCCACCTGTGGCCTTGGCAATTTGTGTCAGCGTCTCGGTATCCAGTTCGGTTGAGGGATTGATAGTGCGATTGAATAGGAGCCCGGACACGACCAGTTCGTCTGCGCCAAAACCCACGGTGTAAATCTTAACGCCTTCCTGCGCGGCGATCTGTGCTGCCTGAATCGGTGAGACTTCACCCACGTTGTTCTGACCATCGGTTAACAGAATTAGTATCCGGCTGTCTACCGGTCTGTCGTGCAAACGTTTGACAGCGAGCCCGATGGCATCGCCGATGGCTGTTTTACCACCCGCAATGCCAAGTGGCGTTTCCGTCAACAAGGATCGCACTGTGTTTCGATCAAAGGTCAAAGGCGTTTGCAGGTAGGCCTGACTGCCAAACAGAATAAGACCGAGTCGATCCCCTTTCCTGCGCTCGACAAAGTCACCGACCACATCTTTGACCACCCGTAATCGAGTCACCTGCTTGTTGTTCAGTTCCATATCTTCCGTGCCCATGGAACCTGAGATATCGACAGCCAGCATGAGGTCACGGCCCGTGGCAGGTAATTCGACCGGATCTCCGACCCACTGGGGTCTGGCGGCTGCCAGAACCAGGAGCAGCCAGGTGAGGACCAGGAGTATTCTTCTTACAAGGTTGCGCGTGGTCGTGCTCTGGTTGGCACTTTCATAGGCATAGGCAGATTGGTAGAAAGGTACATGCAGAGCAGCATCCTGTTTCTCAGATTTTGGCAGAATGAGATAAACCAGGAGCGGTAACGGCAGAAAGTAAGCTGCCCAGGGCCAGAGGAATTCGATCATGTGCTGAACTCCATATCCTGGGACTGCCAGACGTCGTGGGTTAGTGCTCGATGGTGTTTGATCCAGTGGCTGCCGATCTGATGCAGATCGTCGATACTGATATCTATGTCTGGTCTGTAGTTGCCACTGACAAGTACCTGGCCCGCTCCCATACTGAATTCCTGCGTTTCACCCGTCAGGTCAAGAAAGGCGACCCAGGCTTCACCCGTCAGACTCGCCACCTGTTCACGCGTGTAGTGGCTGAGTGCGACCCGCTTTAATAGTTCATTGAAACGAGTCAGGTACTCTGCCGGCTCGTTTTCGCAAGTCGTTTTAAGCACGCCCAGATGTTTCAATGCGTCGCGGCGATACTGATTTCGCATCCAGCGTTGATACAGGTAGTAGAGCCCATAGATCACGACTGCCATTGCTGCGATTGCAAGAATCCACCAGCCTGGTGCTGGTGGCCAGCTGTCGATGGGGCCGGGCAGGTGAATGTCGCGCAGTTGAGCCAGTGGATCAACACTGCCGGGCCCGACAGTCTGAGGAGGTAGTGAAGCAGCCATTAGCGATTGACCATCCGGAATTTTTCATAGGCTTCTGCCAATGTCGATATGAGCTTGTCCTCGGTCGACACTTCAAACAAGGGTGACTTGGTCTTGGTAAATTCTGTCCTGATGACCTCCAGGTGTTCCAGGTAATGCTGATGGTAGTTAATTCGATGGCCTGAGTCAGCAGTATTGATCTGGGTTCGCTGCTGGCCGTCGGTGATGGTATACAGGTCAGGTCTGGGGAGTTCTCGCTCCATTGGATCAGAAACATGGATACCGATAATGTCGTTGTGGCGGGACAGTTGACGAAAATGTAACCAGGCGTCGGTGTTCATATGTCTGAAATCACTGATGAGGAAAATCGTACTGCCGTGTTTTGCGACGCGACGAACATTCACCAGTGCATCGGACAGGTAGCTGGTATTGGGCTCAAAAGTCTGTATGTTGAGCAGATGATTAAAGTCATTTATCTCGTGCAGGAGACGCAATACCGCATGCTTGCTGCGCCGTGGTCTGACCTCACGATGGGTCGCGTCCGAGAAGACAATGCCACCGACCCGATCACCGTTGTCCAGAGAGACCCAGGCTATGAGTGCTGCGGCCTGAGCAGCGATAACAGATTTAAATGCAGCCTGGGAGCCGAAAAACATTGAATGTGACTGGTCAACCAGGATCAGTACGGGTCGCTCTTTTTCTTCCTGGAACAATTTGGTGTGCGGGGTTTGAGTGCGGGCTGTGACACGCCAGTCAATCGTGCGGATGTCGTCACCAGGTTCATAGACGCGCACCTCGGCGAAATCGATGCCGCGACCGAGGAATTTTGAAGTCAATAATCCTGACAGGGGGTTGCTTGAACGGTTAATGGTTACCGAATCAATTTCTGTAACGGCATGACGAAACCGAATCAGTTCGGCGACATCCGTGTAGGCACCACCTTTGGTACTAAATTGATGTCTTATTCTGTGAGCTGAATAACGTCGCATGTTTGGTGAGCCATCATCCCTGACGATGTTCAGGCTGCAGCCACCCGCTGGACCAGGGTGTCGATAACATGATCAGCATCAATCCCGGTAGCTTCAGCCTCAAAACTAACGATAATTCGATGTCGAAACACATCGTGAACGATAGCCTGGACATCGTCTGGGCTGACAAAGTCCTTGCCTAACAGAAATGCATTGGCGCGAGCACAGAGATCTAATGAGATTGTTCCCCGAGGAGAGGCGCCATAGTCCAGCCAGTTTGCCAGATCCTCACCAAACACTTCCGGTCGCCGGGTGGCCATGGTGAGTTGTACCATATAGTCCTCAACGACGGGTGCCATGTGCAGTGAAAGAATCTCACGACGAGCTTCGAAGATGGCATCCTGATTGACACAGGGTGCATCGATTTTGCCTTCGCCTCGTGACAGAAGATTCTCATTACGAACCAGATGTAGAATGCCTCTTTCCGATGCGGCATCCGGATAATCGATATTGACTTGCATAAGGAAACGGTCCAGCTGAGCCTCGGGCAACGGGTATGTTCCTTCCTGCTCTATTGGATTCTGGGTTGCCATGACCAGAAAAAGATCTTCAAGCTGAAATGTCTGCCTGCCAAAACTGACCTGTCTCTCAGCCATTGCTTCAAGCAACGCTGATTGAACCTTGGCTGGCGCACGATTTATCTCGTCGGCAAGGACCAGATTGTGAAAAATAGGACCCTGCTGGAACTCAAACGTGCCATCCTGAACCCGATAAATCTCGGTCCCCGTAATATCAGAGGGAAGTAGATCCGGTGTGAACTGGATTCGATGGAAATTCCCTTCGATGCCGTCAGCCAGTGTTTTAATGGCCTTCGTTTTTGCCAGACCAGGTGCGCCTTCGACCAGAAGGTGACCATCTGCAAGAAGTGCCATGAGTAATCTATTGACCAGTTTCTCCTGGCCGATTATCTGTTCAGATAACCATTTTTCGAGTTCGAGTATCTGCTCGCGATGTTGCATAGTTTGCTTATACTTAAGTTATTAATTTTAAACCGAATTGTTGGTTCGATCAGTAACGGATATATATAGACCACGACTTTTTATGGCTGTTCCAACTTATGGCTGTTCCAACTTATGGTTGTTCCAAC